>ERZ780149.18-NODE-18-length-225391-cov-23.103450_pt1 | contig 225391 bp, 210 predicted proteins | sample MGYA00511367_ERZ780149 | MGnify/ENA primary metagenome ERZ780149 (study PRJEB29588, sample SAMEA2153852) | human gut metagenome | biome: human gut; feature: human-associated habitat; material: faeces | place: Denmark | collected 2008/2010 ... | reverse complement strand
GACGAGAATAACGATGATGATGATGAGATTAATGACGAGAATGATGAAAAATAAAATGAAAACTGATTTCGCTTTAAACGGAATCAGTTTTCATTTTTGTTTATTTTCAAGTCTTTACGGATTTACTCCTTATTTTTTGCAATTACAATTACTATATTTATTCTTTCAAATTTTTAATAATTTCCTTATATCAAATCATTATATTTGTTTTTGTATTCAAGCAATTCCTTTTCGGTTACATATCCACTGAGTGCCCCGACTGCCGTAACAGCTTTGCCGCCTGTTATGTTTCCGAAGAGAACACTTTCTTTAAGACTGTAATCATGGAATATACCATACATAAATCCTGCCAAAAAGGCGTCGCCGGCACCCGTTGAGTCGACATTGTGAAATTCGTCAATGCTCTTAACAAAGAAATATTCATCACCGTCAATTCCGATACAGCCGTCTTTGTCAACCTTAACGACAACTTTGTCAAAGTAACGCTTGAGCTTGTATGCCGCGTCTTTTGCATTGCTTTCTCTTGTGATTTGCAAAGCCTCTTTTTGGTTCGGTGTGTAGTAATCGGCAATTTCAAGATAATCGTTGTATTTTTCAAAACTCATCTCGTCATCCCATCCGGTATCAAGTACAAGAATCGTACCCTCGTCATGGAGCTTTTTATATACATCCAAAAATCCGCCGAGTTGCATCATTGTGATTTTTGAGCCTGACGCTATGTTGTAAAAAGCTTCCTTTGCCTTATCGTCCGGCTCAATGCTGCCTTTGCCGTATGTATAAAATGTTCTGTCGTGCGGCAAAATTATTGCTGAAGTAATATTCAGTGGAATTTTATCGCCGGAATAAAGGTTTGTCGGTGTGACATTGTTTTCTTCAAATTTTGCCTTTGCAAATTCTGAAAAAATGTCTGTGGAAAGTTCGGTAGCAATCCTTGTGTCGATTCCGAGCCTGCCCAAATTAATAAGTGTGGCAGGCAAACCGCCGCCCAATTGAAGACTGAAATCTTTGCAATATAATTCCTCGCCGACTCCGGCAAGTCTGTCAAAACCCTGATACAGTAAATCTACATTCGTTGCGCCTGCGCCTGAAATGAAATCCATAACATGCTCCTTAAATATTGCTATAGTTGATTTTTTAACATTATAGTGCATAATGCTAAATATTTCAATATATTAAAGGACAAAATATAGTGTATCTTTTTTTCAAATTATGAAAATTTTTGTTGATATTATAACTATCAAGTGTTAAAATGTAAAATAGGTATTTTTGGGATATTCGACTTTTAACCCGATTTTACATTCTATAAACAAGGAGGACATTAAATGGATAATTCAGTTAAAGAAACCGAAGCACGCAAAAGATTGCAATTGCTGTTTGATGACGGTGCTTTTACCGAAATTGATGCTTTTGCAAAAGATGTCGACGGTGAAATCGGCGTTGTTGCGGGATTCGGAAGTGTAAACGGCGCTCCGGCTTATGCATTTTCACAGGATATTACCGTTAAAGGCGGCGCTATAACTGTTGCCCAATGTTCAAAAATATTAAAGGTATATGATTTAGCAACCAAGACCGGCTACCCTGTTGTAGGTGTTTACGATTCAAACGGCGTGAACCTTACAGAAGGATTTGAAGTGCTTTCGGCATACGGCGATGTTGTAAAAGCTTCTGCTGCTGTTTCTGGTGTAGTTCCGCAAATTTCGATTATCGCAGGCGCATGCCTCGGAGTACTTTCAGTAGTTGCCAATATGGCAGATGTTGTTGTTGCTGTGAAAGATGCTGATTTTTATATCTCGGCACCTAATGATGTTACAGCAGAGGACAATTACAAGGCAGGTAGTATTGACATTCTTAGTGAGTCGTTTGAGGAGGCTGTCGCAAGCGTTAAAAATCTTGTGGCACTTCTTCCTCAAAACAATATTGCCCCGACTCCGATTTTTGATTTTGCGGCTCCGTCAACTGTTGCGGCTGACTCGATGAGCGCAGATGATATTATCAAATCAATCGCCGATGAAAATTCAATTGTTGAAATCAAGTCCGGTTACGGCAATAATCTCACAACCGCACTTGCGACAGTTGCAGGTGAAACTGTAGGATTTGTTGCTTTTGACGGCAATCCCGTTTGCCCTCACTGTGCATATAAGGCTGAGGCAATGATTAAACTTTGCGATGCATACAGCATTCCTGTTATCACCGTTGCAAACGCAGATGGTATGATTAAGGAAGCTCAAGAGCAAATGCTCATCGCCGCTACTAAGCTTACATCGGTTTACGCTACGGCTACTTGCCCTAAAATAAGCCTTATTACCGACCAATCAATCGGCGGTGCTTATGTGACGCTCGTAGGCAAGGGCGCAAATGCGGATTTGGCTCTCGCTTGGGACAATGCGGTTGCGTCACCTCTCGATGTAGATGCGTCAGTTGCATTTCTTTATAATGACAGACTCGCCGCAGGAGAGGACAGAGCTGAACTCAAAAATGAGTATAAGCAAACAGTCGGCTCTGCATATGCGGCTGCCGCTTGCGGTGCAATTGATGATGTTTTTGCTCCGTCTGAAACAAGAGCAAAGATTATATCCGCACTTGATATGCTTGCAGGCAAGCGCGAAAGCACAATTGCGAGAAAGCATTCGGTTAAATAATAAATAGCAAGTGATTTTCACTTTTGATTTTGTCACACCTTGTACGGCTACAGCAAGGATTTGTGATTATTAATTAATTTGTAGTCGGAAAGGTTAGTGAATTATTATGAAAAATTATACAATCACCGTTAACGGCACACCATACAATGTAACAGTTGAAGAGGGCGCAGCTGCTACTGCATCTGCACCTGCAGCAGCACCGGCACCGACTGCCGCTCCTGCAGCTCCGGCTCCTGTTCAGCAGGCAGCTCCTGCACCTGCAAAGACAGCAGCTCCTGCTGAAGGAACATCTGTTGATGCTCCTATGCCTGGTAACATTCTCGAAGTTAAAGTTGCAAACGGCGCAGCAGTTAAATCAGGTGATGTTCTCGTAATCCTTGAAGCAATGAAAATGGAAAACGAAATCGTTGCACCGCAGGACGGCACAGTAGTTGCTGTAAGCGTAGCAAAGGGTGACACTGTTGAAGCAGGTCAATCTCTTGTAACATTAGGCTAATTCAGAGGTGTATTAAATGGCTAAAATCGGTATTACAGAAACTGTTTTGCGTGATGCTCATCAGTCATTGATTGCAACCCGTATGAGAACAGAGGAGTTTGTCGATATTCTTCCTCAAATGGATAAAATCGGCTATCACTCACTTGAATGCTGGGGCGGTGCAACATTTGACTCTTGCCTTCGTTTCTTAAACGAGGATCCGTGGGATAGACTTCGCACAATCAGGAAAAAATGTCCTAACACAAAACTTCAAATGCTTTTCAGAGGTCAAAATATGCTCGGCTATCGTCACTACAGCGACGAAGTTGTTGATTATTTTGTTAAAAAAAGCATTGATAACGGTATCGACATTTTAAGAATTTTCGATGCATTAAATGATGTAAGAAACCTTCAAACCGCAATCAATGCCGCAAATAAATACGGCGGACATGTTCAGGCAGCTATTTCCTACACGACAGGACCTGTATTTGATATTGATTACTATTGCAACTATGCAAAGCAACTCGAAAATGCAGGCGCTGCATCAATCTGTATTAAGGATATGGCAGGTCTTTTGACTCCTTACGGAACATATGACCTTGTTAAAGCTCTTAAAGAGACAGTTAAAATTCCTATTCAACTTCATACTCACTATACCTCAGGTCTTGCATCTATGGTTCTTCTTAAGGGTATCGAAGCAGGTGTTGATGTTATTGACACTGCAATGTCTCCGCTTGCAATGGGCACATCTCATCCGGCAACCGAATCTATGGTGGCCGCTTTGCAGGGCACAGAGTATGATACAGGTCTTGACCTTAAGGCTTTAACTGAAATCAGAGATTTCTTTGCACCTCTTCGTCAAAAATATCTTGACGAGGGCTTGCTCGATCCCAAGATGCTCGGCGTTGATGCAAACACATTACTCTATCAGGTTCCGGGCGGTATGCTTTCAAACCTTAACAGCCAGCTTAAGCAGGCCGGCAAGGAAGATCAGCTCGAGGCTGTATTGGCTGAGGTTCCGCGTGTTCGTAAGGACGCAGGCTATCCTCCGCTTGTTACACCGTCTTCACAAATAGTTGGTACACAAGCTGTGTTCAACATTATCACAGGCGAAAGATATAAAATGGTTACAAAGGAATTTAAGGACCTTGTTGCCGGCAAATACGGCAAAACTCCTTGTCCGATTGACCCTGAATTTCAAAAGAAAATCTGCGGAGATGAAAAAATTATCACTTGCCGTCCTGCCGATCTTCTTAATGATACAATCGAGCAGTTCAAGAGCGAAATTGCAGAATACTATGAGCAGGAAGAGGACGTTCTTTCCTACGCTCAATTCGGTCAGGTAGCCGTTAAATTCTTCCAACAGAGAAGAGACAAAAAATACGGACTTGACGGCAAACATGACGATATAACAAATAAGGTTCATCCTGTTTAAAGACTTTAAGGCGTTGTTTTTACAACGCCTTTTTTATGAGGAATAGTATGCAAAGGGATTATTGGAATAAAAACGCTTTAACAATGAATTTTACCACAAGCCTCGATGTGGGACAATTTCAAAGTATGGTATCTAAAGATGCACTTGTACTTGATGTGGGCTGTGGATACGGCAGAACTCTTGCGGATTTGTACGGCATCGGTTACAAACGGCTTATAGGTGTTGATACCTCCGGCGAAATGGTTAAAAGGGGAAAGAGCGCTTATCCTTATATTGATATGCGTTTTCAAAAAGGTACAGTAATAGATTTGCCGGAAAATTATGTTGATGCTGTGGTTTTGTTCGGTGTTTTGTGTTGTACTCCCGAGTCGAATGATATTAAAGCGTTAATAGGCGAGATTGAAAGGGTTTTAAAGCCCGGTGGCTGCCTTTTTGTTAACGATTTTCTTATCGGCAAGGATTTGCGAAATTCCTTAAGATACAGAAAGTTTGTGGAAAAATACAACCACTACGGCACTTTTGAAACTGACGACGGTTTGCTACTCAGGCATTTCAGCGAACAGGAATTAAACGAATTACTCGGCAATTTTGATATAGTTTCTGCCGTTAAGCAAAAATGCAGAGAAATGAACGGCGGAGTAAACATCAGCGTTTCAATTGCAGCTAAGCTTAGATAAAAAAACAGTGCCTCTTGACGAGGCGCTGTTTTTCTTATATTATATAAATATACTAAATTTGGAGGTTATTAAATGAATGTGTTAATTTTCGGCGGAACGGGCTTGCTTGGCTCTGCTGCCGCACAGATTTTTGTTGACAGAGGTCACAGTGTTAAAACCGTAGCCTCGCCACACATACCCAAAGGTGCTCGATTGCCGGAAGAAATGCAAATCATTTACGGCAATTTTCTTCAAATGTCTGATGTTGAGCTTGAGCATCTTATGAGCGAGGCCGATGTGTTTGTTTTCGCCGCAGGCGTTGACGAGAGAGCAGAATTTCCGCCTCCGGTGTACGATGCGTACAAAAAATATAATATAGACCCGGTTGACAGATATTTGAGTTTTGCGAAAAAATGCGGCGTTCAGCGTTGCGTAATACTTGGCTCATATTTTGCGTGGCTTGCAAAAAAACAGCCGCAAATGCAGCTGCAACTAAAACATCCGTACATAAAATCACGCCTTGAACAGGAGAATGTTGCATTTAAGTATGCGGATGAGAATATGGCTGTTGCTGTTCTCGAACTTCCGTACATTTTCGGCGTTCAGCCCGGCAGAAAGCCTGTTTGGACGATATTGGCAGAACAACTCAAGCGCTTTGAAAAAATGCCGTTTACGCTCTATCCTCGTGGCGGTACGGCAATGATTACCGTTCGTCAGGCAGGCGAAGCTATAGTCGGAGCTGCTGAAACGGTAAAGGGTGCAAGATCATATGGCATTTCGTGTTATAATATGACATGGCGCAGAATGCTCAAAATCGTTTATTCAGCCCTTTACGGTGACAGCAATCGAGTTATTCTTGATTGCCCGACATCGGCATTTAAACTTTTCGGTATGACGATGCGCAAACAGTATGCTGAAAAGGGAATAGAGCCGGGAATCGACCCTGTCGGTCTTGCCGATATTATGGATAAAAGACTTTTTATTCCAACAGATGAGGCAAAAGAACTCGGATGCACACCTGATGAAATAGAAAAAGCGATTTTTGATTCAATGACACTTGCCAAAGACTCAATTGAGGGCAAGGTGGATTTGATTTCTATGACGCCAAAAGGCTGATTTAAGGGAATACTTATGGGTAATGTAAGAACTTATTCTAAAAAAGAGGCGGCTTTGTATTTAACCGGTATGTTCGGTCAAAATATGATTTACAATGTTGTCGCTACGGGACTTTACTACTATTTTCAAAATGTAATTTGCCTCAATGCCGTTGCGCTCGGCTGGATTTTTGCAATTGCAAGAGTGTGGGACGCAATCAATGACCCGATGATGGGTGCTATTGTTGACAAAACTCATACAAAATGGGGCAAATGCAGACCGTATTTGCTGTTTGCTCCGCTTGTTATTTGTATTATAACATGTCTTGCGTTTTTAAATGGAGATTATGCCGCAGCAAAAGCTGACGGAAGTTCAACAAAAATGTTTCTAATTACAGCATGGGCAGCGATTTCTTATATCCTTTGGGGCATGAGTTACACTGTCGGCGATATTCCGCTTTGGGGCATAATCAGCCGTATGAGTGAGGATGAAAACGACAGGGCAAAACTTATTTCGCTTTCAAGAATTATTGCGTCAATCGGTGCGGCAGTCGTTGTTGTTTCTATTATCGCGCTCTCACAGGCGGCAAATAAAGCTTTCGGTGAAGACGATAACGCTCAAAAAGGATTTATTATTGTCGGTATGGTAATAACTGTTATCGCGTCACTCCTTTTTGAATGTGCCGGTTTGGGTGCGAGAGAGCGAGTCCCCGATTCCGACGAGCATAAAACAATGAAAGAAAGTTTTGCTCTTATGTGGAAGTGCAAGCCGTTTAGACGAATTTTGATAAGCGGTATTTTGCGTGCACCGCTTCAACTTATGATGACAATAATTATGACACTGTTCTCGTATTATTACTGCAGCGGCGACCTTACAACCGCTTTCACAGATATGAACAAGTTTATCATCGTTGTGTTTGTCGGCGGCGGCTTTTTTATCGGACAGTTTGCTGCAATGGTTGTCTGCCCGATGTTAATGAAAAAACTTGATGTTAAAACTATTTATAACTTAACCGCATTTACTTCCGTACCTATGTTACTGCTTTTTGTGACATACCTGATTGCACCCGACCGCTTGGGTCAACTCAATTGGGCAGCTGTTGACGGATTTTTGCTCCTGCTTTCCGGCGTAGGGTTTGGGACAGTCAATGTCTGTCAATCCGTTATGATTTCGGATTGTATTGATTATGAGGAATACAACAGCGGTTACAGACCCGACGGTGTATTTTTTTCCGGTCAAAGTTTTATCACCAAATTTTCAGCAGGCGTTTCTTCACTTATTTCGGGATATGTTCTCGGCGCAGTCGGTTATACCGATTCAAACATAGATGCAATGAATAAGGCGCTTAAAGCAGGCAAGGTGTTCGCTGTCGATTTTCCGCAGTATTCAAAGGCAATGTGGTTTTTGATTACAATTCCGCCTGCAATCGGTATGATTATCTCGATTATACCTACCATTAAATATGAAATTACAAACAAAAGTCATCAAAAAATGCTTTCCGAGCTTATCGAAAGACATACTGAAATGGAAAAACAGTTGAATGGCAGAAAGGATGCTTAATGGCATTACAATTTAAAAACGGAAAATTCAGAGTTCTTATGATAGCCGATACACAGGAGGGGACAAAGGTCAGTTCCGACACCTTAAATCTGATAAATGCCGCGCTTGACAGAGCACAGCCTGATTTTGTCATTTACAGCGGCGACCAAATTTGGGGCAAGCGTAAGTTTAAAGGCAATAAGGACGAGGTTAAAAGAGTTCTGCACGAGCTTTGTGAGCCTGTCATTTTACGAAAAATACCTTTTGCAATCTGTTTTGGCAATCACGACAGACAGGTTGGCGTTTCCAATTCCGAGCAGTTTGAAATTTATAAATCATTTGATTATTTCATCGGCGAAAGTGAGGATGGCATAGACGGCGTAGGCAATCAGTGCCTTGAAATCAAGGACGGAGACGATGTTAAGTATTTGATATATTTGATTGACAGCCACTCCAACTTAAAAATCGGCTATGATGCCGTCCATGAAAATCAAATCGAATGGTACAAAAATACAAGGGATTCATATGAAAAAAAGCTCGGAATGACTGTTCCGTCGCTTGTTATTCAGCATATACCGGTGTGTGAAATTTTTAGCCTTTTGACACGCGTTAAACGCACTAAAAAAGGTGCTGTTCGCGGATTCAGAACTCATGACGGCGAATATTTCGTTTTAAACAAAAGCAAAGTGAATGACAACGCCTTTATGCGTGAATCACCGGCAGATCCGCAGGTCAATACCGGCGAATTTGATGCTCTTAAGGAAAAAGGCGAGGTTAAGGGCTTGTTTTTCGGTCATGACCACAACAATTCTTTTAACGGCTTAATTGACGGTATTAATGTCGGCTATACGCAGGGCGCAGGCTTTAATGTTTACGGTCCCGGTCTTGACAGAGGCGTGCGTGTCATTGATTTATTCTCTGACGGAACGCTTGATACATACGATATGAGATATAGGGATATTGTCGGCAAAAACGTTGACAATCCGCTCAAATATGCATTTTTGCAGCTTTGCCCGACCAACACGTTCGACGCTGTTGTTCGCATTGCAAAGTCGTTTGCCGCAATAGCAGCATTCCTTGTTGTCATATTAATCATAATGATGTTCAAGTAATAAAAAACAAAACGAAATAATAAAAGACAGAGTAGAATTTCTACTCTGTCTTTTCCTTTTCAAGCATCCAATTTATAAAAGGTTTTGTCTTATAAAAAACCGTCGACATTTTGTGCCCGTATTTGTTCATTCTTGTGTAGAGCACATCTGCACCTGCTTTTTTCAGCATTTTAACCGATTTATCGTCACTGTCGATGCTTACACACTTGTCATTCGATGAGTGTGCGACCCACAACGGCGTTTTTGCAACATTTTTAATATCGTCAATGCTGTTGCCACGCTCGCCGATAAAAGCACCTTCAACGGCTGTAGCGGCGGTGTAATCATCGGGGTAGAGGAGCAGAGAATACCACACGACAAATCCGCCCTGCGAGGTGCCTATAATATAAATCTTCTTTTTGTTTGCAGCTGTTTTTTTGATTATTTCTTTTTTTAAATCGGCAAGGCTTATGCAAAAGTCAATTATCTTTTTCTCATCGGTTTCAGTATTATGAAATGCCTGCGGCACAATAATATTGCAATCTTTTCTAAACAGCCCCGTGAATGACATTTTTGCAAAAAATTCAATCAGGTTAAATAAATTTCCGTGCCCGTTGCTTGCCGAGCCGGGGCAGTATATGAAAAGGGGCATATTTTGATTTTTTGCACTTTTCAGCCTAAAAGGGATAACATATTCGGCTTCTTTATTTGTATAGATATATTTATCAAAACCGAGATATGATTTCTTTTGAAATGTTATTTTGTTTTTGAATTTATTCAATGCAAATTCTCTGAATTTTAAATCGTTATTGAGCATCCTGTTGCGCATTTTTTATCCTCATAAAAACAAAAGCGCCGAGAGGCGCCTTGTTAATGATCCGCACATCCGCCAAGAACTGAAGATAACCTGCTGTTAAAGGCAGGTGGGCTTCATCCCAAAATACTTTGTGCTCCCAACTTCCTGCTTCACGCGCAGGGAGGTCTGCATTCCTGTAAATCGGAGTCTGAATCCCTAATTAAAGATTGTTCGGGTTATTTAAGCCCTTGGTTGTCGAGATGCACAGACCGTTATATATTATGTATTCTGATATTAAATATATTACTGCTCGGGTTCAAAATATTCAACATCAAATTTTTCTTCAACTTTTGACATAAGAATATCCGAAACCTGTTCGTATTCCATTTCGTCCTGAATTTCCTCAAGATATTCGTCGCCGTTGTCATCGGTAACAACCTTAAGGATGATTACCTCAAAATCAGCCTCAACAATGTCCTCATCGTCATCACGATATTCCGTGATAGCAACATATACATCATCGTCTGTTTCATATCTTTCAAGAAGTTCAAAAAGAATTTCGTTACCGTCCTCATCATTAACCGATATAATATCGGGTTCGTACATTTCTTCGTTAGCCATGTGCGTCACTCTCCTGTTCAAAGTAATAAATATTATATTATGTATTCACTTTTAAGTCAATAGGGAAGATTGTACCATTTTGTCGAAGAAAAAATTTTGTATAAAATATCAAAAAATACAAATTAATTATAAAAATGTTGAAAAAAACTATTGACAAACAACAAATCATATGCTATCATTTAGTTGAACTTAAGGAAGGGCAACGGAAAGCTCAAGTTCAAATAAATATAAGGAGGCTGTTCCGATGGGAATTGAACCAGAGACTTCAGCCACCTGTTATGTATCCCGATAGTATAACGGATTTCAGTGATTGACAGAAGTAATACGGAAATTACTTACGAATTACAGCTTTATAAAGTATTTTAAAGTTATCGGCAGGGTTGGGTAAGCACAGACAGGTGAGGTATTACAACTGAATAATAAAGGTATATAGATTATTGACCTGCGAATAATCAGAGTTGACAACTCTATAAATAATGTTAAGTTATCAATTCAATTTAACATCATTTAATATCAAATCTATGATAATGAGGTAAACTCCGATGGGCTAAATATTTAATTCTCAACTAAAACAGAGAGGTTAGTCCAATGTACTAAACATAACGGCTCCCGACAGCGTTTGTCGGGAGCTTTTTCTTGTTGAAATTCAAGAATATATTTTGTATAATGTACTTGGTGATATGTGTGTATAATATAATTCAATTCGGAGAGGGCAATTTCCTACGCGCATTTGCCGAGTATTACATTCAAACGGCAAAAAATAACGGTGTTGCTTATTATTCGCTCGCAATTTGTCAGCCGAGAAAAAATAACAAGGTAATTTCGGCTCTTAAAATGCAAGACAACAAATATAATGTTTTAATTAGAGGCAGACGAAACGGTGAGATTATAAATGATGTGATGCATATTGACTGCGTTGATAAATGTATTGATACAACAACTGAACTCGGTTTTCTTAAATCGGCGTTTGTTTCAAATGATTTAAAAATCGTCATTTCAAATACGACCGAGGCGGGAATTGCATATTCCGCCGACGATGTATGCGGCGATTATTACAATTGCACTTTCCCGGCAAAAATTACATATCTTTTGCACGAAAGATTTTTAAGCGGTGCCGACGGTATTTTGTTTTTGCCGGTTGAGCTTATTGAGAACAATGCCGACGAGCTTAAAGAGTGTACTCTCAAATATGCCGATTTGTGGCAGTTCGGTGATGATTTCAAGCAGTATGTAATCAATGAATGCAGTTTTTGCAATACTCTCGTTGACCGAATTGTAACAGGTTATACCGAATATAAAGACGATAAGTGTGCCGTTACGTGCGAGCCATACGGCAGTTGGATAATTCAGGCTGACAGCCGATGCAAACAGCTTCTGCCTGAGAATATTTCGGACGATATAGTGTTTACAGATGATATTACGCCTTACAGAACACGCAAGGTGCGCATCTTAAACGGTGTGCATACTATGTCGGTATTGGCGGCGTTTCTATGCGATATTGACATCGTTCGCGATATGATGAATGATGATATTTTCTCAAAATATATTAATATCGGACTCGGCGAAATTAAGCAAACTATCGACTTGCCGCAAGATGAGCTTGATTCGTTTGCGTCAGCTGTGCTTGAACGCTTTAACAATCCGTTTATCGACCATAAGCTGCTCGATATATCGCTGAATTCCGTTTCAAAATTCAAAGCAAGATGCCTCGATACCTTGCTCGATTTTGTAAAAATTAATAGTCAATTGCCAAAAATCCTTGTATTTTCTCTCGCCGCGTTGATTGCGTTTTATATGCACTCCGACAGCCACAGGGAATACGAGGTGCGCGACAGCGAGTCTGTTTTGTCATTCTTTAATGAGCAGACAAATGAAAATGCAGTGTTAAACACTCTAAAAAACACCGAATTTTGGGGCAGAGATTTAACTGAAATTGATAATCTTCAAAACCTTGTTGAAAAATATTATAATGAAATTTGCGCCGTAGGTATGAATGACGCGATAAAATCGGTTGTATATGAATAAGTTAATTAGAATAAATCCAAATGATAATGTTGCGGTAGCAACGGAAAATATCGAAAAAGGATATTGCGAAAGCGGAGTTACTGCGATTGATGATATTCCGTTCGGCCATAAAATCCTTTTGAAGTCTGTCAAAAAGGGTGAAAATATAATAAAATACGGTTGCCCGATAGGTCACGCAACGGTTGATATTAAGGAAGGCTCATTTGTTCACGAGCATAATATAAAAACTAATTTGTCCGACAAACCGGTCTATAAATTCTGTGGCAATAACAAATATAAACCGCAAAAAAGCAATGTGACAATTAAGGCATACAAACGCAGTAACGGTAAAATCGGTGTTCGTAACGAAATTTGGATAATTCCGACCGTTGGCTGTGTTAACAAAACTGCACAAGCGCTTGAAAAAATCGGAAATTCCATGAATTTTGACTCTTGCGACGGCGTGGTTGCGTTTACTCATCCATTCGGATGCAGTCAGATGGGCGACGATTTGGTGAATACTCAAAAAATTCTCTCCGCTCTTGTTAAGCACCCAAACGCAGGCGGCGTGCTCGTTCTTTCTCTCGGATGTGAAAATAACAATCTGTCCGTGTTTAAGCCGTTTTGGGGCGATGTTGACGAAAGCAGAGTTAAATTTCTCTGCGTTCAGGATGTCGAGGACGAGCTCAAATCCGGTACAGAGCTTTTGCGCGAGATTTATTCCGTAATCAAAAATGATAAAAGGGAAGACGCACCGATTGATAAGCTGACAGTAGGTTGGAAATGCGGCGGTTCGGACGCTTTCAGCGGAATTACCGCTAACGCACTGTGCGGCAGAGTAAATGATATATTGACCTCTCTCGGTGCATCAACAGTCTTGACCGAGGTGCCCGAAATGTTCGGAGCAGAGCATCTTTTAATGGCTCGTGACGAGAATGAAACTGTGTTCAATAAAACAGTCGCTATGATTAACGGCTTTAAGGATTATTTTTCGTCGCATAATCAGGTGTGCTACGAAAACCCATCGCCGGGCAACCATGCAGGGGGAATAACAACGCTTGAGGAAAAGTCGCTCGGATGTATTCAAAAGGGTGGCAGATCGGTTATTACCGATGTTTTACAATACGGCACGCAGGTAGAGAAAAAAGGGCTTAATCTTTTGTGGGGACCCGGCAATGACATTGTTTCGACAACTGCTCTCACTGCCGCAGGGGCACATATTATTTTGTTTACAACCGGCAGGGGAACAAGCCTCGGCGCACCTGTTCCCACAATTAAAATTTCAAGTAACACGAGGCTTTTCGACAAAAAACGAAATTGGATTGATTTTAACGCAGGCGCGCTTATTGAGGGTAAGATGTTTGACGAACTTACGAAGGATTTACTTAATCTTATAATCAATACAGCCGGCGGTCAAAAAACAAAAAATGAAATTAACGGCTACAGAGATATTTCAATATTTAAAGATGGCGTAATAATGTAGTCGATTTGAAAGGTTGTTTTATTTTGAAAAAGAAAGTAGTTGCATTGCTTGCGGTGGCTGTAATCGCACTTTCAGCATCGTTTGCGTGCGTTACGGCGTTTGCCGATGATGTTAGCTGGAAGTATGATGCATCGTCAAAAACTCTTACCGTTTACGGCAAAGGCAAGATGAATAATTATGCGGACGAATACTCCGCTCCGTGGCATTCCTATACTCTCGAAATTGAAAATGTTGTAGTTTCCGACGGCATTTCATCTGTCGGAAATTATGCCTTCAGCGGTGCTGAAAAACTCCATACCGTGAGCCTTGCAAATTCCGTTTCTTCAATCGGCACAAATTCATTCAGTTCGTGCAAATCGCTCAAGTCACTTGCGCTTTCCGAAAATGTTGTTTCAATAGGTGACTATTCGTTTGCGTATAACGGCGTTGATGCTAAAAATAATTTCTCGGTTTTTGTCAAGCCCGGCTCGTATGCTCTCAATTATTGCCGCAAAAACGGCATTGATTTTGTGTGCGACAATATCAAATGCGGCGTTTATGACGCTGTTATCAACCCCGGCGGAATGACAGCGTTTTATCCGTATGAGGCAAAGGTGAACGGCAGTTTTACATTCAAATCAACAGGTCCGTATGATACCGAGGGCTTTTTGTATGACGAAAATTTCAAAATTTTGGCGTCGAACGATGACACACCGTCAGGCGATACTAACTTTTCGCTTACATATTCGCTTAAAAAGGGCAAAAAGTATTATTTCGGTGCAAAAATCAACAGCTTTTATCAAACCTCAAATAAAGGTGAAATCAAAGTGACCTTGTCCGCAAACGAGTTTGATGTCAGCGGTACTGTTTACGCTCTCGGCGACAAAAATGGCAATCCGTCCGATATTGTTGTGACAAATGCATTTATTGACGGCAAAGCGACAGATAACGGAGCGTTTTCTTTTATGATTACCGGAGCGGAAAAGCAGTGCACAATTACTGCAGACAATGCAACAAAAACAGTTCTTTTTACTCCGGACGGTGAAACGGATGTTGCAATTTTGATGTGCGATGTTAATAATGACGGTATTGTTAATGGCAAGGATTTTGTCAAGATGCTTCACACAAATTCAAAATATGTCAGCCTTTGTGAGCCGTTACTCAACTATAAACAATGACAATAAGCTAATTATGTAAATATACAATAAACAAAATATGTCTAAATATAATGAGCCGAATTTGTGCAATTTAATCTTAAAAATTGCACAAATATTGGCTCGTTTTTTTGTTAAATGTGCATTGTTTGTCATTATTAAAATTATGGCAAAAAAAATTTACAATTTTATTAAAATACCACTTGATTTTATATAATATTATATATATAATATTTACAAAAATTTAATTAGACATTTTGCGCGCTTTTTTAGTGAAGTGTCAAAGTTAAACTAACGACAAATTTATGTCGGTTAATTCGGAGGTAAACTATGCAAAAGAAAGTATCCAAAAAAGTGCTTTCGCTGCTTCTTGCGGTGCTTATGGCAGTTTGTATGCTGCCGATGGGCGGATTTGCGGCAATGGCACAAACTTCATGGGTAGAATTTGCATCATCTGATTTCACACAGGCGAAATTTAATCAATCTGCTTCTGCAGTGTCGGGTGTTGATGCAAATATCTACAAGGCTACAAATGTTCAGACAGCAACATCCTCGGACAAGGCAATGAGTTGGAATGTCGGCGAGTGGACGGATTCATCAAACTCAAACGGTGTCGTTTCGTCTGTTGATTCAAACGGTGTTAATGTTCGAAACGGATTCTTGTATGTTTCCGGCTATCAAGACGGTGTTAATCCGCTTAAAGGCCTTTCGGCATTCAAAGTGGATGTTCAGTTCCAATTCGTTAATGATTATGCTGTTCCAAAGGAAGATACAAATCATATCATCAAAATTTCAAGCAATCCCGCTTCTAATTTGACAATTACAGGCGAAAAGGCTTGGAACAATTCATTTTTCTGTCAGGACGGCTACGGTCGTATGCATGTTGACAACACAGGTTCGGTAAGGTCAAATGAGGATTCCTCGACAAGACTTGATACAACCGTTCTTTCAAAAAATACCGAATATCACTATGTTGTAAGTTATGCAAAGAATCACATTAATTCATATGTGGCTGATGCTGACGGAAACATTGTTATCAACTACGGCTCATACAGAAAGTCACTTGATACATCAAAAATCTACGGACTTTATCTCGGTGCCGCAGGTGGTCACGCGTTCTATCAAAATATTACTTATAATAATGTCAAACTCTATAAAGGCACAACCGCAGCCGATGAAGAGAAATCACTCGGAGATAAAAATAAGTACTTGCTCACTTATTTCACCGGCAACAGCGCCGAAAACCTCAACTATGCCGTATCCGATGACGGTTATAACTGGGAGGCTTTAAATGGCAATGACCCCGTTTGGGATTCTTCAAAGCTTGATACATCAAATATCAAGTCATATCCCGGCAATTCGGGTATCGCCGCATCAGGTCATGTTCGTGACCCGTATGCGTTCCAGGCAGAGGACGGCTCATATTATATCCTCGCAACCGACTTGAATACAAACAACGGTACAACGTGGGGCAACAACTCAAAGCTAATGGTTTGGCATCTCAACGATTTAGCGGATGTTTCAACCACACAGCCTTGGTTTATTGATACGCAAAATATCACTTCAAGCGTTTGTGCAGGCGGCAATGTAAGCCGTGCTTGGGCTCCGCAGGCAATTTGGGATAAGGACGCAGGCCACTATATGCTTTATTGGTCTGTCGGCTATTTAAGCAACGGCAATAAAACCCAAATGTATTATGTTTATACCGACGATTTCAAATCATTCCTTTCAAAACCTCAAAAGTTAACCGCAGATACATTCAGCAATATCGACGGCGATATTACATATGACGGCTCATTGTACTATTTGTGGTACAAAAATGAGGATAAATCAGAAATCGTTTATGCAACTTCAGAGTGTGCACACGGACCTTACAGTCAGCCGACATCATTTACCGATTCAAACTATTCAAGCAAGTTTGAAGGTCCGCAGGTATATAAGCTTTATTCAACAGGCGAATATATCCTTATGACAGACCATTTCAGCAGCAGTATGTCATACTTCGCAACATACAAATCAACAAACCCTGCTGATTTTGAAAATAATAATGTTTCGGGTATGAATCTTAACTATCTTTCACCCCGTCACGGCTCCGTTGTTAATATCACAACTGAGCAATACAATAAGCTTATAGCCAAGTATGGCAAGGTTACATATGATACAACAAATGTTCCTACCGGCAAGGATGTAAACGATTATCTTGTTGCTCGTTATTTCACAAACAGCGATGCAAATAACGATTCAACCGGCAACGGCTACAATCTCACATCAAACAATGTAGAGATGACAACCGATTATTTCGGCAGAATCGCAGCTCATTTCATAGGTACGGCAAGGGATGACCTTTCTGACCCGAAAGCAACAAAACAAGGTGATTCATACAAAAAAACAAATTCATATGCGCGTGTATCAACAGCCGATATGCTCAAAAACCTTGATATTAACAGTGGTGTTACATTCTCGTGGTACGGCTATGCAAACAATGCAAATACCGGCAGATGGATGGACTGGTCGTCGGCGGAGCCGGGAACATTGTCTTGGGATAATGTTCAGGGCAAGGGCAGCCAGGAAACCGACGCATATGCCTATGTAGCATCAAATATGGAATATACAGCCGCTAACAAAAACGGTAAAGCCGGTGTTAAATCATATCGCGGCACAACCTATAAAAACGGCTGGCATTTATACACATTTACAATCACCAAAAACTATATGACAATGTGTGTTGACGGTGATTTGCTTAAGTATGAATTTGCCAAAAACGGCGAATCTGTTTCAAAGGAGGGTGCTCCGCGTTACGATAATACGCTTGATTCCTCGTTCTTTGAAAACATTCAAACGGGCGGCAATCTTCTTCTCGGTATTTCTTCTTGGGCACCCGATGATACTCTCAACGGTTATATTTCTGACTTCCGTGTATATAACAGAGCACTTTCACTCTACGATATGCGTGAGTCAATTAAAAAGCTTGATAACAGAATTCCGTCAACAGATGCTAATAACAGCACAAGAGATTATTATGACCCGATGGAAGACACAACCGTTAACGGTGTAACTTATAATAAGTATGATGCCACTGTAACAGACCCTAGAAACATTCAGGGCAATGTGTTGAATGTTTCCGGCGGTGTTACTGCACATAATAAGTTTTACGGCACAAAAACAACAGCCTCAAAGGGCTACACAATTTCGACCTGGTATAATCCGGGCGAGAATGTAACCAACGGCGTAATTTTCAATATCGGTCAGGAAACATCATCCGGTGCTACAAGAAAATATTTTTATCTTCTTGAAAACGGCGATTTGCATTATTGCAGAGATGCCCAAAATGCCGGCGATAACTATATTGACGCAACCAATGTTTTTGGTACCGACGGACTTCAGACAAATAAATGGAGTCATATTGTTATTCAGGTTGAGCCTTCCGGCGGTTGGGATTATGTTTATATTTATGTAAACGGCAACTTGACAAAGAAAATTTCATATTATACCGAAGCTAATGCAAAGACCGATACTGCATATTCAATTCACAACTATCTTGCTTCCGAGGATTGGAGTGTTCTTTACGGTAAAGATGGTACCGGCTATTGGTCGAATGCTACGGATGGTTATATTGATGATTTCACAATACGCAACGGCGTTTATTCGGCAAAATCTGTATATAAAATAGATAAAGAATCAATTGCCGATAAACTTTTGAGTGTAGGTATAAAGGATTATCAAGACTCAATGGCAAAGCTCAAAGACGCTGATTATGTATATCTTGGTATGGGTGATGCATACCTTGCATATGACCGTATTCATCGTTATATTGATGCTTGCAAATACGGTAATCATGAGCCTAACGACGAAGAGATTCAGCAGCTTTATGATGAGCTTGAGGCTAAAATAACATATATGGAAAGCCACCAATACAAAAAGCCGACATCGACTGTCCAAGGATATGAACAATCGGGTAAAAATAAAGTTGACGAAAAATATACTCACAATATGCTTACTAAACCGGACCAACTTTATTCTGTAGTCGAACAAGATGGCGCCACCAACGATGGATTCAATACAAGAATTTCGACATCAAACTTTGTTTGGCTTTATACCGGTATTGACGGTGACACACCAACAGCGCCTTATAGTGTTGGATACTATAGAAATAAAAATCTTCAATCTCGTAAGGCTGCCGCCTTTTATATCGCAAACAGTGTGCCAATGGCTTTCGGCGGAGCAGGTCTCGGCATTGATGATAATTATTGGCATGTATATAAAAATGGTTACGATGATGCAGGTTCATCAAATAATGTTAATTGGTATTACGAAAACTATCAAGAAAAATTCAAGATGGATTCAAAATATGATTCCAATAATTTAGCCGATACCAATAATAATCAAAAGTGGTATAACGGTTCGGGTTATGCAAGATTTACCGGCAATAATTCAACATTTACAGTATCATCTGCAGGCGATACAGTTCATACAAATTCCGATGGAACATATACAAGCTACATTTACAGCTTCACCCCAACTTATAAGGCGACTTATTATTGGGTGGTTGCTGGCTCGGGATACAACAAGGACAATTCTAAGTTTGAAAAAGGCAATGGCACTGTTCAGGTTATCAATTACAAGCCTGTATATGATGCTTTGATGGCTGTTAAGAATAAGACCGACGCAGACGGTAATAACTATCTTGCAAATATTACTGCTTATTCACCTGATTCCGTTAAGGCTCTTCTTTCAGCTTTTGACTCTGTAACAGGAATTGATTATTCACTTTCATCAACAGAGTTTGCAACCGCTAAAGCACAGGAAATCAAAACAAAGGTTGATGCGCTTGAAGATTCAAATCTTACTAAAAATGTAATAAAGCAAGCTGATTACAGTGATGTTCGTACTGTTGCAGAAGAAAATCAAAAAGAGGTTGACAGATTAAACGGCAACATTCTTGATGAGCAAGGAAATATCGTCGGCAAGTACACAACTTCTTCGTGGAATGCATACAAAAATGCAACAAATGCAGTCACAAAACACTATGCTTCACTTAATCCGTTAGGCGAAAACAAAAACTATGCTACATCTCAAGAGCAGGTAGACCAACTTAAGAACAATATCACCGCTGCAAAATCAACTCTTGTTGAGGCTGCCGATTATGATTCGTATGTAGGCACAACTGTTCCGGCTAACCAAGATACCGAAAGCACAAAAAACTACAACAACGATAATCAGATTTACACTTATGATTCGTGGATAAATTTCAGCGATGCATACAACATTGCAAACGCTTGGAATACAAAATCCGCCGCTTATAAGGCTGATACCGAAAAGTATCTTGTAAATTATCAAAAGTACGGCGAAAACAATATTAATGCAGGTCCGTATATCGCATTTGATAAAAACGGCAAAATTGTAACAGACGATTCGCAGTCACCGTATTATTACGAATATATCGGCTCATTCTATGAGAACGACGGCGACGCAAATCCGTCACAGTTTGAAACAGGCGACTATGTTAAAATCGACGGCGCATATATCAAGCTTAACGGTCACAGATACTATGCAACAGCCGTTACAACAACAAATTCACCTCGTCAAAGCGACATCATCACAGCTTCCAATGATTTGACAGACAAGGCAAATGCTCTTGTAAGCAACAATGTCGATGAAAAGGATGCTTACACAACATTCGATAATGCGTACGATACAGTTTCATCATTTGACAAGGTTAAGTACATCAATCCCGGTGCTGTTCAAAAGATTTATAATGACGAGCAAAATAAAGTTTATAAAACTCTTACCTCTGCCGACGGTTCGCTTGAAAAATACAATGCGGCAACCGACAGAAACTTCCCTGAGGGAACAAGGATTTATAATACAACGCTCGGCAAAACCGATACAAATACAACAAATCTTTTGACAAGCTCAAATGCGATTAACAATACCGAAAAAGATAAGTATGTCAAGAAATTCAAGGCAAGCTTCTCTGTTGAAAGCCAAACAGGGGACACCTCAACTGTTTTAACAGAGCCAACCGTATCGTCTGCTTATTACGGCGAAGAGTTCAACTTTGGCTCACCTGAAATCACCGCAGACCAATATATTAAGTGGACTGTTACAACATTTAATTACGGTGATGACAACTTTAACCAAGGTGCTCTCGGCTCAACAAAGGTCAATGTTGACAAGGATTTTAAGCGCTACGCGGATTCAAACATTCGTGTAACTGCTATTGTTATGAACAAAACAGACAGCGACACCGCAATGTCTAACACCGTTAAGGTCTACAATGCATACGGCAAGCTTACAAATATTGTTTATACAAACGCAGATGTTTCTGCACTTGATTTGACAAAATCATCTCTTGCAATTGACGCAAACAACACATTGACACCTGATGAAATCCCGTTCTATACATTCAAGAATTGGTCGCTTAACAAAGTGTCGGATAACGAATACACAATCAGGCCGATTTACACCGTTTCGGACACCTGCACAATTACCGCGCAAAACGGTACTGTTACAGGCGCAGGCAACGGCTCGGGCAACAAAATGGTAATCAGAGCAAACGCACTTGTTACCGTATCTGTTGACGAAACGGCACTCGACGGCGATTTCGTTGCGTGGGCAGTAAACAGCAACGGCAAGTATTATGTTGCATCTTATGAGCCGACATACGCTTACTACACTGTTGCAAGCGAAACATTTGTTCCGATTGTCTCAAAGACAGACGGCAGCGGCAATGTAACATACAGCTTCAACGGCAGTGAAACCGCTCTTTCGGCATCCGACTTTATGCTTGATACCGATTTCAACTACACAGCCGCAGGACTTACCGCTGACGGTTATCTCAACGCTAAACTTTCACAAAAGGCTCCGTTCGTTCAAATCATCAAGCAAGTTCGCACCGAAGATAACAAGGCTCGCATCTATGTTCGTTCCACAAACGGAGCAAAGGGAACATACGGCGTTCTTATGAACAAAACCGCAAAGGTTGATGCAAAGGATATGGTTACATCAAACACATCGCTTAAATACGGCGGCATAACAAATGTTATGGACAACGGTCAGTTCTATGTAACGGTTAATTCGCAGTCCGATATGTCAATCCGCGTTATCGCATCATACGATTTCAGCTATACTGATAAAACAGTCGGCAAATCAACAATCAGCGTTATTGATTACAGCACATCTGCTGATTTTGACGCAGTCAACGCTTAAGGAGGTAAAACAATGAATAACAAACAAATTACCACCGAAAGCATTGAAACAAAAAAATCGTATTTAGCACCTACCTATGAGATTGATAAATTCACAATTTATTGTGAGGTTACCGTATCCCAAGGCGGCATGGACGGCGGCAACGAATTTTAACAAATACAAATAAAAACAAGGCAGTTGAAAAACTGCCTTGTTTTTTTGCTTAATCAAAGCGACTAAGTTTTAAAATAAAATTATATGTTTTTACATTTGAAAATTCTCGATATACGAATCAATGCAGGTTTGAATTATTTCCTCTGCTTCTTTTCTCGGCTTAACCTCTGTTACGGATGTAGCTTTGTCATGCTCAAGAGTTTTGTAAACCTCAAAGAAATGCTTGATTTCGTCAAATCTGTGGCTCGGAATTTGGTCAATATCTTTATAGCAATTGTAGTTGGGGTCGTTAACCGGAACTGCGATGATTTTTTCATCCTTCGCGCCGCTGTCCTCCATGATGAGCACGCCGATAGGTGTGCACTCAACTATTGTCATCGGCTGTATTCTTTCACTGCAAAGCACAAGAACATCAAGCGGGTCATTGTCGCTTGCATATGTTCGCGGAATAAAACCGTAGTTAGCAGGGTAGTGGGTTGAAGTGAAAAGCACTCTGTCAAGCTTGAGCATACCTGTTTCCTTATCAAGCTCATATTTGTTTTTGCCGCCTTTTGAAATTTCTATTACGGCATAAAATTTATCTTTCTTTATTCTTTTAGGTGATATATCATGCCAAATATTCATATAGCTGCCTCCAATATATTTATTTTTATTTATTCTACCATACAATCAATAAATATACAAGAAAAAAGGGCATTTTAAAATGCCCTTTTATGTGTATTAGTGTTTTATTATCTCTTGATGTCGTCCCACTTAACGCCGTCAACTTGGAACAAGTCGTCAAACTTGTATGTATTGTTTTCGTCTTTTCTGTGGTTAGGATACCAAACCTGTGCAAAGAACGGATTTGTTCTTGCAATTTTGTCATAATCCCAAGCCTTTTGCGGAACATAACACTCCGGACACCAGTGACCGCCGAGGAGGATAAGTGCCGGTGATGCTTCAAATTCAGCACCGCAGCAACCGCATTTCCAAACAAGTTTTGTTGCAAGGTCGCCCTTCTTCATCTCTGTTGATACAAGCTCGCCGCCTCTGAATTTAGCAGCCTGCTTCATATCCTCAATGTCAAGCTCTGATTCAGGCTTAGACTCGTCATAGCCGTGGTCAAGCTTGTAGTTTTCAGCGTCCGCATTGTCCTTATTAAATTTGATAATCTCGAAGTCTTCCCATTTTGTAGGAATCTTCTCATATTCCTCATATGAGCCGTAGTAAGCAGAAAGTCTTTCCGGATTTCTTGTCTTAACCCAGTCAATTGTACCGAAGTCTTTTGTTTCTGCAATCTTCTTCATAAACGGTTTAGCGCATGCTGCAACAAGATTCTTCGGCAAATATCTCGGAATCTTGAAGTAGAATTCAACATGGTCTGCAAGTCTGTTGAAATAATCCTGAATAGGAAGATTTTCACGGAAGTGAAGGAAGTTCTCAAGCTTATCGCCGTCTGCATAGAACTGACCGTGGAAGTTCTTTGTGATGAACCAATTAGGGTCAAAGAGCTTTTCAGGTCCTGCAAGACCGAGTGTGCCGAGAAGAAGGCACTCAAATTCATAGTTAGAAATTCTGTATTCCTTACCTGAGCCGATGTTGAAGAAGTGATTCCAGAAATCAGAGCCGAGGTGACCCTTCATATCTTCAAGAACAAGGTTGCACATAAGTCTGCCCGAGTCCTCAACAGTACACCACTCAAGAACACCGTTAATCGGTACATGGAACATAATCGGGTCCATATTCTTAAGAATGTTAGGATAAAGAATACCTGATTGACGCATTACAACCCAATTCTTGATTCCGCTGTCTACGAATGTGCGCTCTGCAACTGTTTTTGAAACTGCATAGTGGTCGTAAATAGAAATTTTAATCGGGTCACCGCAACGGCCCCAGTGAATAGGATAGTTACGGTCGCCTGTCTCTGCAACTGTACCGATGTAGCACACCTTTACAGCGTCCGGATCAGGTTGAGCAAGAACAGCTTTGCAGATGTTTTCTGCAGCGCCGATATTTGTTTTTTGTGTTCTGTAAGGTTTCCAGTCTGCAGAAGGTGATACCATACCGCCGACATGGAGTACATAATCAGAGCCGGTGATTCCCTCGAGAAGTGAATCATAGTCTGTAAGGTCACCCCATACAATCTTAACATTCGGCTTTGCCATTAAGTCTTTAAGCTTTTCTTCGTTTTTAGGGCTTTTTCTTGCAAGAATCTTAAGATTGATTTCGTTTGGATGCTTAATAATCTCTTGAACTGCAGCCCATCCCATGTTACCGGTACCACCGGTAAGGAATACGGTTTTCTTTGCCATTAATTTTTTCCTCCTTATTTAATGACTGTTTGCAAAATGCAAACTTTTAAATACCTCAATAATTATAAACTATTTCTTAACTAATTACAAGTAATATTTATAAATATTAAACAATTAATTTACCTAAATTTATCATTTTTGCATATTTTAAACTAATATTATTTTTTTGTTGACTTATGGCGACAAAAAGTATATTATATATACAAATAAAAAAAGTAAACAGCCTTATCGAGAGTAACTGAGGGACAGGCCCTATGAAGTTGCAGCAACCTGCTTAAGTAAGGTGCTAAAACCTGCGGTACAACCGAGTGATGAGAATTCAGCATACGGTTCAAGGCCGTGTGCTTTTTTATTTAATACAGTACAGAGAGGTGCATATATATGTCTAAATATTTATTTACAAGCGAATCTGTTACAAAAGGTCACCCGGATAAAATTTGCGACCAAATTTCAGACGCTATTCTTGACGCTATGATTAAACAAGACCCAATGTCCCGTGTTGCATGCGAAACAACCGTTACAACCGGTCAGGTTCTTGTTATGGGCGAAATTACAACAAATGCACAGGTTGATATTCCTGCTATTGTCAGAAAAACTATTGTTGACATCGGATATGATGATGATGCTAAGGGCTTTAACGGTAACACCTGTGCAGTTCTTACCGCAATTGATAAGCAGTCAACCGATATTGCTATGGGCGTTGATAAGTCATTTGAGCTTAAACATGATGAGGAAGATAAGTACAACCTCAACGGCGCAGGCGACCAAGGTATGATGTTCGGCTACGCTTGCAACGAAACCGAGGAGTTAATGCCTCTTCCGATTTCACTTGCTCACAAGCTTGCCGTTAAACTTACGGAAGTTCGCGAAAACGGCACAATGCCTTATCTTTATTCAGACGGCAAAACACAGGTTACCGTTGAATATGATGACGGCAAGCCGACCAAAGTTACTACTGTTGTTGTTTCATCACAGCACAGCGCAGATGTTTCTCTTGAGCAACTTCGCGAGGATGTTATCAACAATGTTATCAAAACGACCGTTCCTGCCGAATTGATGGATGATGACACTGTATTTTATGTTAACCCGACAGGCAGATTCGTTATCGGCGGCCCTGCAGGCGACTCGGGTCTTACCGGCAGAAAAATTATTGTTGATACATACGGCGGATATGCCCGTCACGGCGGCGGTGCATTTTCGGGCAAGGACCCGACAAAGGTTGACAGAAGTGCCGCTTATGCCGCTCGTTGGGTTGCAAAGAATATTGTTGCCGCAGGTCTTGCTGATAAGTGCGAGGTTGAGCTTGCATATGCAATCGGTGTTGCAAAGCCTGTTTCTGTTCTTGTTGAAACATTCGGCACAGGTAAAGTAAGCGACGATAAACTTTCGGAGATTGTTAACAAGGTATTCGACCTTCGTCCGTCGGCAATTATTGACAGACTCGACCTTAGAAAACCGATTTATGAAAAACTTGCCGCATATGGTCATATGGGCAGGGAAGACCTCGGCGTTTCTTGGGAGAAAACCGACAAGGTCGATGAAATCAAGGCTTGCTTATAATTAAATTTATATAAAACAAAAAGGCGAGATTTTCTCGCCTTTTATTTTTTATATTGATTTATGCTTATTATAATTTCGAATCCTTATCAACAGCTTTGTCAATTGCGTTGTGAATTGCAGATTCAAAGCCGTCTGCCTGTAATGATGTTACAGCCTCAATTGTTGTTCCGCCGGGGGAGCATACTTTGTCAATCAGTTCCCATGGGTGCTCGCTGCTGTCCAAAATCATTTTTGCACTGCCCAAAACAGTTTGTGCCGCAACCATAAGCGCAGTGTCCTTTTTCATTCCGTTTTTAACGCCTGCTCTTGCCATTGCGTCAATAAACATATATGCAAATGCAGGACCGCATCCGCCGATGACACCGAAGAGAGGGAAGTAGTTTTCGTCAAGATACATAACTTTTCCGACACCGCTGAAAATGGCTTCGGCAGTCTGCTTGTCCGCCTCGGTAGCATCGGCATTTGCAGTGTATGCACACATTGCCTCACTGACCGTTGCGTTAATATTCGGCATAACACGAATAATCCTGTTGTTATGAGATAAAGCACCTCTGATGAACTCTGTCGATTTTCCCGCCGCAATCGAGATAAGCAGAGTGTCGCTTTCTTCAAGCGTTGTGTTGATTTTGTTCAATACCTGTGGCAAAACATTCGGCTTAACAGCCAAAATAACGGCGTCGCTCGATGATACAACATCACATTCGCTTTCACACTTGTTGATTTTGTATTCGGCGGTGAGTTTTTCAACCGCAGGAGCGTAAACATCAAAAACATTAATTTCGTTTTCTTCAACAGTTTTGCTTTTGATTATACCTTTAATAATCGCCGTTGCCATATTGCCGCTACCTATAAATCCGATAGACATTTTTAGACCTCCTAAAACCTTTATTATTCCTATTCTATCATTAAATACTCAAAATATCAACTCTTCTTTAGTCGCATGTATTTTTCTTTGGTCGCAATTCCGCCGCGAATGTGCCGCTCTGCCTTGTTTTTTTGCAATACCGTATTCACTCTTTGCGCAAGATTCGGCGAAATCATCGACAGCCGCTTTGTGACATCCATATGTACCGTTGATTTGCTGATGCCGAACACAGCCGCCGTTTGCCTCACGGTTGAATTGTTTTTGACTATATATTCTCCAAGTTCAATACACCTTTTTTCAACAATATCGTTCATTAAAATCACCATAGCCTTTCAGGCAACAAACAAAATTTTAAGCACCGCAACCGGCGTATTTGAGCAGCGTAATTTCTTACACTGCTCCTTTTGTAATCTATATGAACTCGTTGCATTTTCTATTACTCAATTTTGTGTCGACCGTTTGCACAATAAATAATGCCGTTTCTTAAGAAATCTAAAAACAATTGACAAATCTTACCAACAGTGATATTATGAATTTGGGAGATAGCGAAAACAAAAATCTCGGAGTGGAGTTTTTTTATTTATCTCTTAATTTCTTATCGGAAGCGGTAGAAAAATTTTAAATGACACCTATTACAAATTAAATTTATGAGAGGGAATCTAATATGTCTAATGTCAAAGAAAATTCTAAATTTAAAAGATTTATAAGTTTATTTATTTCGTTAATTTTGGTTGTTTCAATTGCTGCCGGTGTAGACACGCTTGCTTTTGCGGCTGGTACATATTATCGACCTGTAGCAAAAATGCAAACAATGCTTAGAGTGGATAATTATTCACCAGGCGGTGTAAAGTGCACTAACCTTGGAGGAATCTCTGCCGGAACTGCCAATAACCGTTTGTTCTGTATCAAATCCAATTCATATGAAGCAGTTTCAACACTTTATTATTACAATAACATCTATGATTCAAGGTTTAAGGCTGAAGATTCAAGTAAAAGAAAGAAACCAAAACGAATTGTTTTTAAAAACGCTTTAATCGGTCATGCAAATGCAATGGCTGTTGATGACAATTATCTTTATGTTTGCAGATGGTACAAGAAGAAAGAAAACGCAACAAGTAAATCAAGCAAGTCAGATATTTTGAAAATCAGCAGAAAGGCTATTTCAGAATTAAGTGACGGAGCAACTGTTACTTTAAATACTCAAAAGACAAGTAAGGGCACTCGTATTTGTGAAAATATTACTCCATACTATTCAAACGGTAAAGAATACACTCGTTCTATTTGTGCAATTACAAGGTATTCGTATGACAAAACAAATAATGTAATTAAATTTTTAATTAATTACAACTATAAGTCAGGTGACAACGGCGAAAAAAATAAGTATCTGCAATATACAATTGCCACTTACAGTAACGGAAAATTCGTTGTTTCGACAGACCCAAAAGATATTTTTACTGTTGAAAACTGTTATGGCGATGCAACAATGCAAGATATTTTTTATGACAGTTCATACGGTATATTTATTCCGATGTGGTTTGACAGATATAGTGATAAAAATGTAAAAAATACTAATCGTGTTTTAATTGCAGACATCAGCAAGTTGAAATCAAATACAACCGGCTCATCTTTAACATTTAAACCAAAGACTGTTGTAACGGTTAACGGTTCAATTTCAAAATATGATCAATATGAGATTGAGTCGATTGCATTTATTAACAGAGACAGTAATAAAAATTCTATTGCCCCGAAAATTGTGTTCTCGTGCAATACGTTGACAAAAGAAAACAAAACCGAGGATAGAGTTGAAATGATAACCAACTCTGCAGAAGTATTAAAGTAAACATTTGATAATATTATTAATGAGGTGATTTTATGAAAAAGATTATCAGTGTATTCTTAAGCGTGATTATGCTTGTGACATCGCTTTGTTTTGCTGTGTCGGCGAATGCAAGTGTTAATAAAATGAGCGGAGAATACAATTATACTTTTGTAAGTGCCGACAAAATCGCGATTAAAAAATATACGGGCAGTGAAAGCACAGTTAATATTCCGAGTAAAATTGACGGTTTTACAGTTACCGAAATATCCGGTGCTTTTAATGTAATGGACAGTCTCAAAAAGGTTGTAATCCCATCGACTGTTACAACAATCAGCGCAAGCTTTAAATATGATTCTAATTTGGCTGAGGTTACAATACCGTCATCTGTCAAAACAATTGACGCCTACTCTTTTTGTAAAAACACTGCTCTTAAAAGCATTGTTATCCCTTCATCGGTTACAACGCTCGATGCTTTTCAGGATTGTACTTCACTCACAAGTATTAAAATAGGTGACAACATTTCCGACATAAGCGCTTATGCGTTTGCCGAATCACCTGTATATGAAAATCAGTATAAAAAGGGCATTGTTTATATAGGCAAATGCTTGCTTTATTGCAACACCGAGGCATATAAGTCAAGCAAAGTTACCGTAAAAGACGGAACAAAGACAATAGCCAACGAAGCTTTCAGCGCTAACAACACAAATCCGGTAAAGACTAATAAGGTTAAAACCGTTGTATTGCCGAAAAGTGTTAAATACATCGGCGAAGATGCTTTTAGAAACAATTACAATATCGAGTCGGTAAACATTAACAGTTCGCAGAATATTGCATCAACTGCTTTTATCGGTACGAAATACTACAATAAAAACAAAACATATTATAAAGGCGCATATTATTTTAACAACTGCTTAATCTCGGCAAACCGAAAGGCAACATCAATCACTGTTAAAAACGGAACAAAGGAAATTGCTCCGGGTGCATTTTGCGGCGATGAGTTTGACAGTGATGATAAATCAAATCTTCAAAGTATCACACTTCCGTCATCTCTTAAAAAAATAGACGAAAGAGCATTTTCACAATGCACACAACTTAAATCAATCGTATTCCCCGACAGCTTGCAGTCAATCGGTGACGAAGCGTTCTATCATTGCTCAAGCCTCAAAAAAATCAACATTCCTAAATCGCTTTCATCAATCAGCGACAACGCATTCAAGAGATGCACCTCGCTTGAAAAAATTACAGTCAGCGGTGAAAATAAATATTTCACCACTAAACGCGGCGCTCTTTGCAATAAAGCATTGACCGAACTTTATTTGTATCCTGCAAACAATTCGGCTCTTTCCTACGGCACTCCGAACAGTGTTAAGTATATCGGCAACTATGCATTTATGGATGCTAAAAATCTCCGTTATGCAACAGTCGGCAGAAACACATTGTATATAGGAATGTTGGCATTTACAAACTGCAAGAATCTCAACAGCATATCATTGCCGGAGTCAATCAAGGTTATTGATGCGTATGCATTGGGCTGTAATGAATCTTATACCGAGGATGAAAATATTACAACCTCGCAAAAGAACTTTGTTGTTAAAGCCTCAAAGAACAATGCCGTTGCCGCTGAATATTGCTCGAGAGATTACAGCGACGAAAACTCAAATTCAAGTGATAATATAGTAGCACCGAAACTTGTTTATATTTGCAGTGATAATGCACATACCTATAAAAAGGTTCCAGAGAAAAAGGCAACATATACATCAACCGGTTATTCGCAACATTATGTTTGCACAAAATGCGGTGACAAAAAGGGTTACAGCATTTATTCAAAGCTCATCCTTAAAACACCGACAGTGAAGGTGAGCGCAAAGAAAAAAGCTTTCTCGGTTTCCTACAACAAGGTTTCCGATGCAAGCGGATATATTATTCAGTATTCGACAAGCAAGAACTTCAGCAAAAAGTCAAGAAAAGATGTTTATGTCAGCGCAAAAACATCATCAAAGACAATCTCAAAGCTTAAAGCAGGCAAAAAATATTATGTCAGAGTTTGCGCTTATAAGAATGTAAAAATTAACGGCCAAAAGAAAAAGGTTTACTCTTATTGGAGCAGTGCAAAGGCTGTTACAACAAAGAAGTAACTTGAATTGACATATTAGTTTCCTCAAATATAAAAAAGGCACAGTTCAAACGAACTGTGCCTTTTAATGTTAATGTATGTTATTATTCGCTTTTGTTAACACAAGAGTTTTTAACAAAATATTTGTTGCCTTTGTACTTGCCGCTGTTAACGGTTATTTGTGTATAATCGGTTGATGTTTGGTCATCCTCGATTGATACTTCTGTTTTTTCATCGGCAAAAACAACATCGCTGTCTTTTGTCAATTTGTCGGCGTCATCCTGCTTGTTATTATCAATAGCGGCATAATAATTTCTTATTGAGCTTATGTCAACGCCCATAGGAACGCTGTCGCCGTTGTTTGTCAAATAGCCCGTTGCCGGCCGGCTTGCGGCATTTGACAATGCGTCAATAAGTGTCGGAACATTGATATGATCAACGCTTTTGTAAACAAATTTATCTTGATCCTCTTGCTTAACATCATCAATTGTGAGAAGCGTCAACGAAAGATTTTGACCGTTTATCGAATATTTATAAACAGCTGTTGATTTTGAACCTTTCAGAGTCAATTTACTGCCTTTTAATGTGTAATCGCCCTCAAGCGCGTAATCGTTGCCGGCAAGAGCGTTGTAGCTTTTGTATGTTCCGTCGTCATAGAACTCATATGCGCCGGTTGCCATTCCTTTATCGTCCTCGGTTTGCCACTTGCCGATAATTTGCTTTTCGTTGCTTGTGAACATATCCGCAATCATATCTGCAGGACTTTCCTGATGAACTGCGCAGTAGATACCCGGAATTGCAACAAACACAACCAAAACAACAGCAATAACAATTGCGATAATTTGTTTTTTGTTAAGCTTTTTAACCTTAAAGCTTAATGTGACTGTTTTAGTACCGTCATCACTTGCGGAGGATTTTGTCGACTTTTTGCGTTTTTTCTTTTTGTCGTCCTTTTTTTCTTCTTCGGGCGGCTCTATTTCTTTTTCGTCTTTGCGATAACCAACAGGCGGCTCGAGGTCATCGACCTTTTTGTTGTCATCAAATTTATCAAAATCGAAATCCATATTATTTCAAACCTTTTTTAACTAAAATATTGTTGATTTTCTGTGAGCAATCAAGTAATGAAGAAACCGAAAGGTCGTGGTTGATTGTGTCAAGAAAATATGCAAGATATTTTGAAAGTTCAACCGATTGATACCAATCTCTTGAGAGAAGTTCCGGAGTTTGATATACGCCGTTAGTTGTGAATACTTTTTCAAACACGCCTTCTTCGTGTGCTTTGTCAAACACATCGAGACCTGATGCAAAAAGACCGAATGTTGTGCAGACAAAAATTCTGTTTGCTTTAAGCTCCTTGAGCTTTTTTGCTACCTCAAGCATTGATTCGCCAGACGAAATCATATCGTCAACAATAATAATATCCTTGCCCTCAACGCTGTCACCGAGATATTGGTGAGCGACAATCGGGTTTCTGCCGTTTACTACTCTTGTATAATCTCGTCTTTTGTAGAACATACCGAGGTTAACGCCAAGTTGTGTTGCAAAATAGATACATCTGTGCATTGCGCCTTCATCGGGGGAGATAACCATAAGGTGATCCGGGTCAATATGTAAATCCGAAACATTGTTTACAAGTGCCTTAATCATTTGATAAGTCGGCATAACATTTTCAAATGATTTGTGCGGAATTGAATTTTGAACTCTTTGGTCGTGAGCGTCAAATGTAATAATGTTTTCAACACCGAGTGTTGTCAATTCCTGAAGTGCCATTGCACAGTCCAATGATTCACGAGAGGAGCGCTTGTGCTGTCTGCCCTCATAGAGCATCGGCATAATAACATTGATTCTCTTTGCCTTGCTTGATGCTGCCGAGATAACTCTTTTTAAATCTGCAAAATGGTCGTCCGGTGATTTCGGAACATCCATTCCGTACATTTTGTATTTAACAGAATAGTTGAAGCAATCAACAACGATATATAAATCATATCCGCGGATAGATTCGTTGATAACCGCTTTTCCCTCACCGCTGCCGAAGCGCGCGATTGTGGTATCAATGATATAAGTATCTCTTTGATAACCGTAAAAAGCGATTGTGTCCTTGTGCTCTTCTGCTTGATCCTTTCTCCACTTAACCAAGTAATTATCAATCTTCTGCGCGAGCTCCTCGCAACCCGGCAATGCGATAATTCCTAAAGGTCCATAGGGGATAGTTTGTACTTCTTCTGCTGTAATTCTTGCCATTTGAGAACTCCTCTCTTATTAGTATCTACATTTTACAACAAATCACTACAAAAGTAAAACGAATATAGTGAAATATTTATTAAGAAATATTTAATTTTTTTATTCAAGTTTAACAAACGGACGATTTATCATTCTTTTTTCTAAATCTTTTAATCAGGCAGTATGCAATCACACCGAGCCAAGCCGCACCACTGATTGCAACGCCGTATTTCATTCCTTTTGGCGTGTATTTGAATTTTACGGTATGCTTGCCCTGAACAATTCCGCATGCAAGCTGACTGTTGCCGATTTTTATGGGTTTAACCTTTTCACCGTCAATGGTAATGCTCCAACCCTCGTCGTAGGGGATAGATGTGTAGAGCGTTCCGTTATAGCGTGCATCGATTGTGCCCTCAATTTGGGTGTCGCTGTATGATGTCACATTAAGTTTGCCGGCATTTAAGAAATCATATGCCGAATCAAGCACATTTTTGTCGATGCTGTATGCGTATATTTCAAAATACGATTCGTTTGCATCAATTGAGCCGCAATCAAGTGAAACGGTGATTTTTTCGCCTTTTTTGTGTTTACCGAGGTCCATAATATACGGTTCGTTTATATTTTGATATGTGTTCGCCTCGTTGCTGAAATAGTAGTTTACATTCTCGATTTCAGGCGAGGTGATATAGACATAAACGTCGCTGTCGGTTGTTGCTTCAATAGTCAGCTCAACTGTTCCGTAATCACTGTCGGTGTCCATTTTAGAGAAATAATATGTTCCGTTTTCGGTCACATCGTCGCAGTTGATATAGTCGCAGTCTGTCGAATTATATTTAAGCGGAACAAACATTTTGCTTACACCGCATGCAAGGTCTGCAAATTGCTCCTGAATTTTAAACGGATTGCCCTCTGCCGTGCTCCAATCATTAATGTCCGATGAGGTTTCAAACGCTATCGGCAAATAGTATTTGTTTTTGTATGTTTTAACTTTTGAATCATCTGATTTGAATATTTGCGTATAATAATCGCTCGACAATTCTGCCGAAGATTGCGCCTTTGTGAGATATTTGAGCGCATACATCATATTGTAAAGCGGTGTTTGCGTGTTATATGTGTATGAGTTGATTCTGTTGCCGAACATACCGAGCGAATATTGTGTTTGCGAATAATCTTCGTATGCCATTGATGAAAATGTTGACATACCGTCATAGCCGTAAAGACAAGGGTCCATTCGAGTGTCGAGATAAGTCAGCTCTGTTCTGTAGAAATCCTTATCCTGCGACTTGATTTTATTGATTGATTCGGTGTACTTGTCATAATGCGCAATATAGTCATTTTGTGCCTGCGTGAATACAAAAGAGTTGCTGTCCGAGACGATTACCTCGCAAAATGTAATTGCAACAACGAGCGCGCTTACAATAACGGTGTTAACCTTATTTTTCTTAACCAAAAGCAAAAATCCCGTCCAAACAATTATAAATGCAAGCGAAATATAAATTGTTTTTTCACTCATTTTGCTTGTCATATTCTTTTGGTAAAGGAAAATGATCAGCATCCAAACCATTCCGACTATCGCAATATCTTGATAGCGAAGCGATTTGATTTTCATTGCACCCTTGAACGCTACTATAAGAACAACAAACGAATAGATAAATGAAAATCTGTACGGCAAATCGTTCGGGAAGTGGAAAGCGTGCCAAACGAAGTTTGCACAATTGTTGTTGAACGAGAAAACAAAGAAAATTATCAGCAATACATACATTGCCTTTTCCTTTAACTTAATGTCTTTGTTGACAAAATAAAGCGGTGCCAAAATTACCGTCAGCATTGAGCAGTAAATATTCGGCAATACATCGTCGCCTGATGACCTGATTGTTGTTTCAAGCGCCGCAAGGTGTGACGAGAACAAATCGAGCAAATCAAAATAGCTGTTAAATGTGTCGGGGAAGGTATCAGAGGTTGCACTGCACGCCTGCAATATGAAATAAACAGGGATTAATGTGCAAGCGCATAGAGCCGCACTCAAAAGAGATGCGCCGGCAAAACGCAGTCCGCGGTTGATAAATTTTAAATTGAAAAATCTCTTTATAGAATATTTCTTCATTTTAGCAGTAGTGCAAAGTTTGTCTGCAAACGAATGATTTGAAATATAGTAAATAAAGAAATATACAACAGAGAATATGCATACCATATATCCCATATAGTAACTGCTGAACAAAAGTAAGGTCAGCGACGCGATATATGTCAGCGGTTTTTTACCGTCAATGATTTTTTCAATTCCGAGTACGATAATCGGGAGTAAAATCATTCCGTCAAGCCACATTATGTTCCAATAGTACGCAAGAAAATATCCGCAAAGAGAATAGAAAACGCCGAATGACGCCGATAAATACGAATGTCTGCCGAGGCTTGATTTAAGGTAGTATGCAAATGTGCCTGCCGAAAGGCACCCCTTAACCAACACAAGCGTTGTAATTGCGTATGAAATATCTTTTCTGTCAAACAAAAAGATTATAGCCGACAGCGGACTTGAAAGATAGTTGAAATAGTTTCCGAGAAAGCTTGAGCCGCCGCCGGATTGCCATGAATAGATAAAGCTTTTGTGCTCAACCACTCTGTCATAAAGCTCTGCGAAAAGAGGGCCGTATTGATGATAAAGGTCCATTCGCATAACAGTCATATCGCCAAACGGAAACAGTCTGAAAATAAAATACACAAATGCTATGCAAACAGCAGAGAGCAAAAGTGAAAATACAACAAATCTGTTGTAAAAAAATGTTTTGTAGCATCTGCCGTTCATATTTGATTTTGCATTTGCGCGGCTGTCAAAAACAAGCAGCTTGTCAAAATAATAGTTGAAAAACAGATAAACCAAATATGCTCCGAAAAATACAAATGCTTTTGGTCTGTGCAGTGTGGAGCAGAACAAAAAGTCCATTATTTTGTAAAATCCGAAGTCAACAGCGCATCTGAAAATATATGCAATTATTTGCGTTGCGCCGCTTCTGCGTGAATTTTTGTTAAACACAAACTTCTTTTCACCAAAGAAAAGCACAATGGCACAAATCACCGCACTGATTGCTGTTGATACGCCTGCGCCGATGCCGAAAATTAATTTAAAAGCCTGCTTTGATACCAAAAGCAACAGCGAAACGGCGGAGAACACAACGATATAATTAACTGTTTCTCCGTTTATAAGTTTTGTTGTATATAGTTTTTTTGCCGATTTTGTAATATCCATTAAAAAACTCCGAACATAAATTATATATTTTAAATATATTAACATATCATTTTGCTAACTTCAATTGACAAAACGCAATTTTAATAATTTGTAATATTTGTCCATGGGGGCTCATAAAATTCATTGAGGTGAGAAAATGCTCGGTATTTCGGGAGTGCTTGAATATATGACCGACAATCTGCGCTCGTTGCTCGAAAAAATTGATTTTGAAGTTGCAAACAAAATTTGTGAAATAAGAATCCGACGAAACCAACCGCTTATTCTCGTAATCAGAAACACATCTTATTTTTTGGATGAGTCCGGTGATGTTTACGATTGCCCGGCGCATAACATTGTTTATGTCGATTCTGATGAGTTTGATAAGTTATTTTTACGGCTGTGCGACTATTCGCTTTATTCTAACAGCGAGAATTTAAAAAACGGATTTATCACATTGTCAAACGGCGCGAGGGTCGGTGTATCGGCAAGTGCCGTCTATGATAACGGCAAAATGATTTCCGTCAAGGACATTACCTCTCTAAATATACGAATACCGCGCGAGTCTGTCAATTGCAGCAGCGGTGTTCTCAACTTTCTTTATACAAACGCCTTTCCGAGTATCATTGTCGCAGGGCGGGCAAATTCAGGCAAAACAACGCTTTTGCGCGATATATCGCGAGGACTGAGCAGTGGTTTTAATAACAGATATGTCAAGGTTGCAATTATTGATGAAAGAAACGAGTTTGCCGCAAAGCACGGCACAGAAAATAATATGAATGTCGGGATAAATACCGATGTTTTGACCTCGTTTTCAAAATCAACCGGTATTGATATTGCAACCCGCGTTTTGTCACCTGAGTTGATTGTATGCGACGAAATTTCGACCGACGCTGAGGTTGAATCTATTATTCAGTCTTTTTCGTCGGGAATTAAATTTGCGCTTTCGGTTCATTGTGCCGATTATAAGGATTTAATCAACAAATCAATAATCAAAAAACTGCTTTTTACAAAGGAGTTTTCATACATAATCTTGCTTGATAATTACACTTACAAGCCTGAAATAATAGATGCGACAGAGGTTTACGGTGAAATATTTGGGACTTATGGGAATTGTTTTGTCAACAACAGGTTTGGGCATCTCAATTTCTAAAAAATCAGCAGACAGAATTACTGTTTGCGACGAACTTATATTCTTGTGCGAACTGATAAATGTCGACCTTTCTTACAAAATGACTCCTGCAACGGTGCTCATTGACGCGTTACTTAAGGACGAAAGATTAAAGCATTTGGGCTTTATCAATTCAGCCGCACTTGTTAATAAATTAACTGTAAATTCATTACTTTGCAATAAGGATAATAAGGAAATTTCGGAATTCTTATATTCATTCGGTAAGAGCGACAGGGAAAATCAAATTAAACTTGTCAACGCTTTCAAGAACTATATTACCGAATCGGAGAAAAAATACAAAGAAGTATATAATCGAGATTCAAAGCTTTACAGAGCGTTTGGGTTTTTCGGCGGTGTTGCAATCGCCGTTATACTTCTGTAGGAGTTGGATATTATGGATGTTAATTTTATTTTCAAAATAGCGGCTGTCGGAATAATTGTTGCGGTGCTAAACACACTTCTCGTGCGCTCCGGCAGGGATGATCAAGCAATGTTGACAACGCTTGCCGGTGTTATCGTTGTTTTGATGATGCTAATACCGAAAATACAAGACCTTTTCGGCACCGTTAAGCACCTTTTTGATTTATAATGATTAAAATAGCCGGAATTGCGTTTTGTATCTTGGTTTGCTCTGTACTCCTGCGTGATAAAAATAAGCCGTTTGCAATTGCCGTTGCAGTATTCGGGGGCTGTTTGCTTTTGTTCACCGTATCGGGCGAGATAGAGCAAATCGGAACTGAATTAACAAAGTTAACCAAACAAATGTCCTCGGCAATGCCTTATATAAAGCTGATGATGAAGGTGCTCGCCATTACGCTTATTGCGCAGTTTTTGAGTGATTTGTGCCGCGATAACGGAGAATCTGCGATTGCAACACTCACTGAAACAGGTGCAAAAATAACTGTTGCCGTTATGGTTTTGCCGATGATTTCCACAATAGCAGACATAATTAACGGATTGATAAAATGAAACGATTTTTAATTGTATTATTAATACTTCTTGTTATACCGGTCGTGTCTTCAGCGGCGGAATACAATGTCGATGACTACAGTGAGTATTTAAAACAGTTCGATACCTCATCGTTTACAGATGTGTTAAGTAAGGATACACGCACTGTTCTCAAAGAGCTTGGCATAGATGATTTTAACTATGAAAGCATCGGCAGTTTATCGTTCGAGGATTTTTTTGACATCGTAAAAAATATTATTTATTCACAAATCAAATCACCGCTTAAGGGCGCAGCCTCACTTATTGCTTTTATAATAATTTCATCGTTTATCAGCTCTGTTAAGGTTGATGACGAGTCGATTAACGGCGCATATTCCACCTTTTCGGCGGTTGTTATATCAATCATCTTAATATACCAAATCAGTGATACAATCAGTGTTGCAACAGCATCGTTAAAAATAGCGTCGGATTATATATACGCATTTGTGCCAGTGTTTGCAATGATACTCGTTACTTCGGGGTCAACTGCCGCGGCGGCATCAACAAATACATTGCTTTTGCTGCTCGCACAGGGGCTTTCAGTCATTTCGGCAAATGTTTTAATGCCTGTTGTCAACTGCTTTTTGGCACTCGGAATTTGCTCGGGGTTAAGACAAGAACTGAATCTACATAAATTATTGACAGGATTGAAAAACATTATTACAAAATCAATCGCAGTTTTGTCGGGCGCATTTGTTTCAATTCTTTCTCTTAAAACAACGGTTGCATCAAAAGCCGACATTCTCGGAATAAGATCCGTGAGATTTGTTATCAATTCCGTTGTACCGGTCATAGGCTCAACTATCAGCGAGGGACTGCTGTCAATTCAAAGCTATTCCTCATTGATAAAAAGCACGGTCGGTGTTGTCGGAATAATTGCAATTGTGCTGACATTTTTGCCGTCGGTAATTCAAATTGTCTTATGGCGCATTGTGTTCGGTTGTTGCGAAACTGTTTCGGATATTTTTAATGACACATCGGTGTCCGCAACTCTTAAAGCATTCAAGGATACAATGCTTTTAATCAATGTAATAATTATTCTCTCAATGGTGACCACTATCATTTCTTTCGGAATTTTGATTGCCGCACGGGGTGCATCATAGTTATGAATTTTATAAAGCAATGGACTGTAACCGTTTGTATAACTATATTAATTTCAGCGATTTTTTCACTTTTAACGCCAAAAGGCTCGATGAAAAAATTTTATAAAATCATTATTTCGGTTTTCATATTCTTGTCATTCATATATCCGTTTGCAAATGCCAGCGGATTTGATTTTCACAATTTGCCGGGTGAATTCGCATTTTCGTCGGAGTCGGCATATGATTACAGTGTTTATGAAAATATGGTAGAGAATAATGTTAAAAATACTTTGAATCAAAGTAATATCGACGGGGCGAATGTCAAATGTGAAATTAACGCAAACAGCAATGAAATTTCAATAAAAAGCGTAAAGGTATATTTGCCCGATGAATATGACAAAGATGAGGCGGCGCAGATTATTTTTGATAATCTCGGAATTAAAGCAACGGTGGTTAATATTGGTGAATGATAAATTTAGAGCTTTTTTAACAGCTTTGAAAAAATCTGAAAACAGAACAAAAATACTTGCAGCACTGGGAATAATATCCGTTGTTCTCATTTTGGCAAGCGAATATATACCCACTTACGATAAAACAGAAAAGGATGATACCGATACGGCATGTATACAATATGTTCAAAAGCTTGAATCACAAACTGAGGATATACTTTCCTCAATGAACGGAGTGGGAAAGTGTAAGGTTATGATAACCCTGAAAAATTCAGACGAAAATGTTTACGCTCAAAACAACGACACAAATTCAAGCGACAGCTCATATTCCGAATCAAAAGAATATGTATTTCAAGATTCGGGCAGTTCAAATGAGCCGGTTGTGCTAAAAAAATATTTTCCTCAAGTGCAGGGAGTAGTTATTGTTTGCGAGGGTGCAGATGATGTTTATACAAAAGAAAAAATCATCAACAGCGTCGCTTCGCTTTACAATATTTCAACTTCAAAAATAACAGTTTCAAAAATAAACAGTTAAGGGTGATTTGATGAATGATGAACTGATTACTAATGAAAAAGATGAAGTCGAAATTGACAAAAACACGGAAAAATCGGACGATTTGATTACCGAAATTCAAGAAGACGGCAAGGTTAAGCCAATTTTAACGGAGGAGCAAATCAAATCCAAAAAGAAAAAACGCAGAAAGGTTGCCGTTGCGGCATTCGTATTGATTTTGGCTGTCGGTGCAGTCGGAAATTGGTATTATCAAAACACCGATTTATCAAGTACAATTGAGCCGCTTTTGCATTCAACTGATACAAAGACTCTCGGCGAGGCTGAATATGTTGACTCGCAGGTAACAACGCAGGCAAACAACGAAAGCACATATTTTTCAAAAGCGCGTGTTGACAGACAAACAGCGCGCGATTCTTCAATAGAAAAACTTCAGGCTGTTGTTGACAGCAAGGAGGCTAGCGCAGATGCCAAAAAAGCTGCTGAGGAAAGCATTTCGCGTATTTCAAAATATGTTGCGATTGAAAACAAAATTGAAACGCTCGTAACAGCAAAGGGAATCAACAACTGTCTTGCTGTTATCAATGATGACGGAACAAAAGTTGATGTGATAGTCGATGTTAAGGATTTGTCGGATAATGTTATTATTCAGATAAAGGAAATCGCAATGGAGCAACTTAATTGCTCGTTTGAAGATATTACCATTATCCAAAGCAACAATTCATAAAAATTAAATATAAAATTCTTGTATATTTATGCTCTTTATGTTATAATACTAACACAAAAGGAGGCGTTGATATGGAAATTACAACATCTAACAGCAAGGGTACCCTTACGATTTCTGAAGAGGTGCTTTCATCAATTGCAACAAATGCGGCAAAGGATGTAGATGGAGTCAGTTCATTTTCAAACAGACCTGTCGATGTAGTCAGCACTATAAAGCAGGGCAGCCTAAAGGTTATGAGTCCCGTCAGAATATTGCAGGACGGAGATAACATGAATGTCAGTATTTATATCAATCTTGAGCCTAACAAAAAAATACAAGATGTGGCAGTTAATGTTCAAAACAATGTTCGCGAGGCAATTCAAAATATGACCGGCAAGGTCGTTTCAAAGGTTAATGTTGTTATTGCGGGAATTGATTTTACGGAGTCCGGCGACTCAAAAGCACCTAACGAAAGTGAAAAGTAATTTGGCAAAAATCCGCCGACTGAAAGCGTAATACACTGATTCAGTCGGCTTTTGTTTTTAGGAGAATTTATGGACAAGCAGATTAACAGATTCAAACAAAGAGAGCAAGCGTTCTTCCTTATATTTCAGGCACAGTTTCGCCCGGTTGAGGATGATGATATAGCAATTTACAGCGAAAATGTCGAGGAGGTCGGCGATTATGCAAAAGAATTGTTTGCAGGCGTTCTCGATAAGGAAAGCGAGCTTGATGAAATTATTTCACAATATTCAAACGGCTGGAAGCTTTCGCGTATCCCGAAGGTTAATATTTCAATATTGAGACTTGCCGTTTATGAAATGAAGTACATAGAAAGTGTTCCGAATTCGGTTGCAATTAACGAGGCGGTGGAACTTGCCAAAAAGTATTCGGGTAAGGAGGACGCATCGTTTATCAACGGTATCCTCGGCGCTTATTCAAGGAGTAACGGCTGATGTTTGTCGGTTTTGATTCAAGCAATTACACAACATCGCTTGCAATACTCGATGACTCAATGCACCAAGCTAAACAGGTGCTTTCCGTCAAACAAGGCGAACGCGGCTTGCGCCAAAGCGACGCTGTTTTTCAACATGTAAGCAATTATCCAAAACTGCTCGAAAAGCTTGAGATAAATAATATTAAAGCTGTTGGTGTGAGCACAAGACCGCGAAATGCAGAGGGCAGTTATATGCCTTGCTTTACTGTCGGCTATGCCGTTGCTAAAGCAGTGTCGCAGTCAACCAATGTGCCGCTTTATTCGACATCGCATCAGGTCGGCCATATTCTTGCCGCTTTATACAGTGCGGACAAGCTCAATTTGATAAATGACAAATTCATTGCGTTTCATTTGAGCGGCGGCACTACTGAAGCATTGCTTGTAACGCCGGATGACGGCGAAATTATCAAGGCGGAGATTATTGCTGCAAGCACCGACTTGAAAGCAGGACAAGCGATTGACAGAACAGGCGTAATGCTCGGGCTTGATTTCCCGTGCGGCAAGGCGCTTGACAACCTTTCATATGACAGCGACACGGAATTTAAAATTAAGCCGACATTAATAGGAGATAACTGCTCGTTGAGCGGAGTTGAAAATAAGGTCAAAAAAATGATTGCCGACGGTTGCAGCAGCGCAGATGCCGCAAAGTTCGTTTTGACCTATGTCAGTCAAACCGTTTATTCAATGCTTGAAAAGGTTGTTGAAAAATACGGTGATTTGCCGGTTGTGTTTTCCGGCGGTGTGTCATCAAATACGATGCTGCGCAATAAAATTTTATCAAAATTCAATGCATATTTTGCAAAGCCCGAATTTTCGCTTGACAATGCGGCAGGTGTAGCTGTGTATGCAAAATTGAAAAGTGAGCGAGTATGAAAATTTTATCCGTTTCACAAGTTAATATGTATATCAAAGCCTTGCTTGATGAAATTCCGCAGGTCAAAAATGTATATATATGCGGCGAAATTTCAAATTTTAAGCATTATTACAACAGCGGTCATATGTATTTTACGCTGAAGGACGATAAGTCACAGTTAAAGGCGGTAATGTTTAAAAACGATAATTATCGGCTCAAATTCACCCCCGAAAACGGAATGAAGGTTATTTGCTTCGGTCAGGTAGGCGTGTATGAGCGCGATGGTGTTTATCAGCTTTATTGCCGTGATATGCAACCCGACGGCGTAGGCGCGCTGACGATAGCTTTTGAACAGCTTAAGGTACAGTTGGCTGAAGAAGGATTGTTTGACGAAGAACATAAAAAAGCAATTCCTAAATTTCCGCAGAAAATCGGCGTTGCAACTTCCAAAATGGGTGCCGCTGTTGAGGACATAAAAAATGTTATTTCAAGGCGCTATCCGCTGTGCGAAATTATAATTGTCCCGACAATAGTGCAGGGTGAATCTGCCGCACAGGATATTGCCGATTCAATAAGATTTATAGATGAAAATCTCGGCGTTGATACAATCATCGTCGGCAGAGGCGGCGGCTCACTTGAGGATTTGTGGGCGTTTAATACCGAAATTGTCGCAAGAGCTGTTTATGCTTGCAAAACGCCGATTATTTCAGCCGTAGGTCACGAAACCGATTTTACTATTTCCGATTTTGTTTCCGACATGCGCGCCCCGACACCGAGTGCCGCAGCAGAACTTGCTGTGCCCGATATAAAATCACTAATCTTTCAGCTTAACAATTTTTCAGTTTCAATCGAAAAGTCGCTTGATTTCAAAATATCGCAATGCGAAAACAGCATTAAACGATACAAAGATTTTTTTTCAAAATCAAATGTTGACCTGTTTTATGCAAATATTCGGGATAAAATGGCTCAATATAACGAAAAACTTAAAGATTCGATTACGCGAATTATAGAAAATCAAACAAACACTCTTTCAAAAAATGCCGAAATGCTCGATAATTTGAGTCCTCTTAAAATTCTTTCAAGAGGATATTCGGTTGTTAAAAACGAAAAATACGATATTGTTACCGACAGTGAAAATATTAATGTCGGCGATAATGTTGAAATTATATTGTCAAACGGTGCTTTTAAAGCAACCGTCAACGAGGTGACAAAATGAAAAAGGAATTAAACATTTCATACGAAAGCGCAATTGAACGCCTTGAGGAAATTGTGGATAAACTCGCATCAGGCTCGGTATCGCTTGAAGAGTCGCTCAAACTTTATGAAGAGGGCACAAGGCTCACTGCATATTGTAATGAAAAAATCGAAAATGCAAAATCAAAAATTGTTGAAATAGAGAAGGAATAATTATGTATTCAGCAGATGTTAAAAGAAAAATCAACGATTATGCAGATATGATAAACGAAAAGCTCGTTGATTATTTGCCCGAGGCAAACGATGGTCAGCGTGATGTTGTGCGCGCTATGAAGTATTCGCTCACAAACGGCGGAAAAAGGCTCAGACCGATTCTTGTCCTTGAATTTTGCAAGGCTTGCGGCGGCGATTCTGTAAATGCAGTTGCTTTCGCGTGCGCTATTGAGTATATTCATACATATTCGCTTATTCATGATGACTTGCCTTGCATGGATGATGACGATATGCGCCGCGGAAATCCGTCTTGTCATAAAATGTTCGGTGAGGCGACGGCGCTCCTTGCGGGTGATGCGCTTTTAACACATGCATTTGATGTTGCGTGTGACGCAAATCTTGCACCTGAGCAAATCAACAGCGCTTTGAGCCTGCTTTCTCAAAATGCAGGAGTCGGCGGAATGATTGGCGGTCAGGTTCTTGATTTGATGTATGAAAAATTTTCGCCGTCACTTGCAGAACTCCTTACTGTTCACAAACTCAAAACAGGCGCACTTATTTCAGCCGCATGTTTGCTCGGTTGCATCGCAGGAAATGCTACCGACGCACAAATAGCCGCCGCGTCAAAGTTTGCATATAATTTGGGCATAGCATTCCAAATTAAAGACGATTTGCTTGATGTTTACGGTGATGAGGCTAAACTCGGCAAGCATGTCGGCTCTGACGAGGAAAACAACAAGACTACATATGTCACAATTGTCGGCAAAGACAGAGCGGAACAGGATGTAAAGAGCCTTACTCAAAGTGCAAAGGCAGAGCTTGCACATTTTCAAAACACGGAATTTCTCGAAGCGCTTGCCGATTATCTTGTATCGAGAGAATCATAAATATACAGCAGTTGCATTTATATACAAAAAATGATAAAATGATTTATCATAGTCACAACATATTTATTGAAAAGAGTTGAGTTTATGTCGTATTTGGATGAAGTTAATTCACCTAAAGACATTAAAAAACTTAATATAGACCAATTGAATGAACTTTGCGGCGAAATTCGCCAAAAAATGATTGAAACAGTATCGAAAAACGGCGGACACCTTGCGTCAAATCTCGGCGTTGTCGAACTTACGGTTGCTTTGCATATGGTATTTAATTCTCCGACAGACCAAATCGTTTTTGATGTAGGTCATCAGTGCTATACACACAAAATTTTGACCGGCAGGAAAGATGAATTTGATACACTTCGCACAGAAGGCGGAATAAGCGGTTTTACGCGACCGGTTGAGAGCGAACACGATATTTTTTCATCGGGTCACTCGTCAACCTCGATTTCAGCAGCAATAGGACTTGCCAAGGCAAAAAAACTTCGCGGCGAAAAGGGTAAGGTTATCGCTGTTATCGGAGACGGTGCGCTTACCGGCGGACTTGCTTACGAGGCACTGAATAATTCGGGCAACGAAAACAGCAATTTGATTGTTGTATTAAATGATAATAATATGTCCATCAGCCAAAATGTCGGCTCACTTGCAAAAAATCTTACCACAATTCGCACCAATCCGCGATATTTTACATTCAGAAACAAGGTGACGCGCTGGCTTGCCAAACTGCCTAAAGTCGGCTCACAACTTACTCGCACTATCACTTTGATTAACAAAAAAATCAGGAAATCCGTATATAAAAATACTTTTTTTGAGGATTTGGGCTTTAGATATTACGGTCCGATTGACGGCCACGATTTGGACGCGCTTATTGATGTTTTAAATGTTGCAAAGGTGCACAATCACAGTGTGCTTATTCACATAAACACGGTTAAGGGCAAGGGTTATGATTTTGCGGAGAAAAATCCGTCAAAATATCACGGTATAGGTAAGTTTAACGTCAATACCGGTGAGCCGATTCCGAGCGGTGAAACTTTTTCGAGTCATTTCGGTCAAAATCTTTGTTCTCTTGCAAAAAATGACACAAGAATCTGTGCCGTAACTGCCGCTATGGCTACAGGAACAGGTCTTGTTGATTTCAGCCGCGAATATTCCGACAGATTTTTTGATGTCGGAATTGCCGAGGAGCACGCGGTTGTGTTCTCATCGGGCCTTGCAAAAAACGGAATGATTCCGTTCTTTGCGGTTTATTCCACATTTTTACAAAGAAGTTATGACCAGCTGATTCACGATGTCGCAATGCAGGATTTGAAGGTTGTTTTTTGCATTGACAGAGCAGGCTTTGTCGGCGAGGACGGCGAAAGCCACCAGGGTATATTCGATACGGCTTATCTTATGTCTGTTCCGAATTTAACCATATATTCACCGACATATTTTGAAGAATTGTCATCAATGATGTATCTTGCGACTTATAAGGAAAAGCATGCCGTTGCCATTCGCTATCCGCGCGGTGGAGAGGGCGAAAAGCCTGACGGTTATTCATATAACAAAGAAGAGTTTTCTGTTTTCGGTGATATTAATGCCAAAAATTGTATTGTCACCTACGGCAGAGAATTTTGCAATTGCTATCAAGCTTTTTGCGAGCTTGATGATACATTTTTAATTAAAATCAATAAAATCAAGCCACTGAATGAAATAATTGTCGATGTGGCAAAAAATGCAAAGCATATTTATTTTTATGAAGAGGGCATAAAAACAGGCGGAGTAGGCGAGGTGTTTGCTTCGATGCTTGAAGAAAGCGGCGCGGCGTCGCATTTTAAACACATTTGCGTGCCGGACAGTTTTGTAAAACAGGCAAGCGTTGCCCATCAGTTAAAAACTTATAAACTTGATATAGAGTCTATCATAAACGAGGTTAAGTTATCAAATGTCGAATAAAATAAGGCTTGATGTTGCCGTATTTGAGGGCGGCTATGCTCCGTCAAGGGAGAAAGCGAAAGCTATAATTATGGCAGGTCAGGTGTATGTAAACAATCAAAAAATTGATAAAGCAGGCACTGAGATTAAGCGTGACGATAAGCTTGAGGTCCGCGGCGCTACGCTCAAATATGTTTCCCGCGGCGGTCTTAAGCTTGAAAAAGCAATGCAATGCTTTCCGATTATCCTTAAAGACAAGGTGTGTATGGATGTCGGCGCATCTACAGGCGGTTTTACAGATTGTATGTTGCAAAACGGAGCAAAAAAAGTTTACAGCATTGATGTCGGCTACGGTCAGCTTGCGTGGAAATTGCGTACCGACGAGCGAGTTGTCAATCTCGAGAGAACTAATTTCAGATATGCTACGAGAGAACAAGTGCCGGATGAAATTGATTTTTCATCTGTCGATGTTTCGTTTATATCGCTTTATCATATTTTGCCGGTGCTCAATTCGTTGCTTGCAAATAGCGGCGAGGCAGTTTGCCTTATTAAGCCGCAGTTTGAGGCAGGAAAGGAAAAGGTAGGCAAAAAAGGTGTTGTAAGAGACCTCAATGTTCACCTTGAGGTTGTAAAAAAGATAATTTCGCTTGCGGTTGAAAACGGCTTTTCTGTTTTAGGTTTGCAGTTTTCGCCGATTAAAGGTCCCGAGGGCAATATTGAATATTTGATTTATCTTAAAAAATCGGATGAGCCGATTGTTGACGAGTCTGTTCAACCCGAAATACTCGTCAATCAGTCACACACGGAGTTGGATAAATAATGAAAATTTCAGTTTTTCCGAATATGAAAAATGACCGCGTTCCACCTTTGACAAAGGATATTGTATCCATTCTTGAGGGATTGGGAGCAGAGGTTTATATTGCGAGCTGCGGCAAGGAGCAATACAGTTTTGAAAATTGTGAAGATTTTTTAAATCTTTGCGATATAGCTGTTGCTGTCGGCGGTGACGGTACAACACTTAATGTTGCTAAGAGGGCGGCAATAGCCAATAAGCCGACACTCGGTATCAACGGCGGTAGACTCGGTTTTATGAGCGGACTTGAAAAAAACGAGCTTAATATGCTTGAAATGCTTGTAAACGGCGATTATTTAATTGAAAAAAGAATGATGCTCAAAGCAACATTATATAATAAGCATAACGAAATGCTCGGTAAATATCATTGCCTTAATGACGCTGTAATTACTCGCGGTGATTTGGCAAGGCTTATTGATATTCATGTAACCGAAAACGGCAGAGAAATCACAAACACAAGAGCCGACGGTATGATTGTTGCAACGCCGACAGGTTCAACTGCTTATTCGATGGCGGCAGGAGGACCCGTTGTAAGCCCTGATAACAGTTGTTTTGTCATTACTCCTATTTGTCCGCATTCGCTTATTAACAGAAGTATAGTGTTGTCATCCGATAAAACCATTGAAATGACAGTTTCAAACGATGTTAACAATCAAGCATTTCTTTCGATAGACGGCTCAACATCCATTCCGATAGACAGCAACAACAGAATTGAAATTACAACATCAAAATATTCGGCAAAACTCATTAAGCTTAAACCCGAAAACTTTTATGAAATACTTAACAAAAAACTCATCGAGAGGAGAAATTAATATATGAAAAAACGCAGACAGGCTAAAATACTTGAAATTATATCCTCAGATGATGTTGAAACACAGGAGGAACTTCAGGAAAAGCTATTCTCCCACGGTTACGAGGTCACACAAGCCACAATTTCACGCGATATTAAAGAGCTTAGACTTGTTAAGGATTTGTCCTCAAAAGGACGGTATGTTTATTCAACAGGAAAAAAGAATGTCGAAAATATTACTCACCGAGCAGGCGGAATATTCAACGAGAGCGTAATCAGTATCGATTTTGCGCTGAATACTGTTGTTATAAAGTGTTTTTCCGGCATGGCAAACGCTGCTTGTGCCGCAATTGATTCTATGACAATTGATTCCGTTCTCGGCACGATTGCCGGTGACGACACAATTTTTGTTCTCTGCCGCACTGAGGATGCCGCCATGACTTTTACTAATAAAATGAGGGCTATGTTAAATGCTTAAATCACTGAATATTGAAAATATTGCAGTTATTGAAAAGGCTGATATAGAGTTTTCGGGCGGTTTAAATGTTTTAACCGGTGAAACAGGCGCCGGAAAATCAATTGTTGTTGACTCAATCAATGCGATTTTGGGCGAGCGCACCTCAAAAGACCTTGTTCGTCACGGTGCAGATAACGCAAATGTTGTTGCACGATTTGAAAATATCAACAGTGATGTCGAAGCAATGCTCAATGATTTGGGCATTACACCTGAAGAAGACAAAAGCCTTATCATTTCGCGTAAAATATCAAACCAAGGTAAGTCAAACTGCCGCATTAACGGCGTGCCGTGCACAGTCGGTATGCTCAAGGAGTTAGGCTCAAAACTTGTTAATATTCACGGTCAGCACGATTCACAGCAACTTTTGAACAGCGATATGCACTATAAATTTGTTGATATGCTGTCGGATGACAAAGCGATTTATGACGAATACAAAAAATCGTTTAAAAATCTTGTTGCTGTCAGAAAACAGTTGAAAAAATTAACCGCAGATGCCGACGATAAGGATAAACAGCTTGAACTGCTTGAATATCAAATAAACGAAATTTCACAGGCTGATATTAAGGTCGGCGAAATTGAACAATTAAAACAGAGAAAAACTTTTTTACTAAATGCAAAAAACATAATATCTGCGCTCAATACCGCTTTGTCGGCGATTAACGGCGACGATGATAACGCAGGCATTAAATCTGTTGTCGAGTCGTCACTTGCCGATTTTGATTCAATTCAGGATGTTGACGGCGATTTAAAGGCAATTTATAATCAATGCGATACCGTAAATGAGCAATTAGAAGTTTTAAAAGATGCGTTAAGCAATAAACTTTACAGCATCGATTATGACGAATCTGAGCTTGACAGTATTGAAGAACGCTTAAATTTGTTATATAATTTTGCAAATAAGTATGGCGAAACCGAGCAAGATATGTTAAACTATTTGGCAAACGCCGAGAAACAGCGCAATTCAATTGTTAATTCCGATGAGGAGATTGAACGCCTCAGTGCCGAATACGATTCTGCGCTTGATAAAACCGTTACAGCGGCGGACATACTTTCTGCTCACAGAAAAGGTCTTGCTTACAAGCTCGAACAGGATGTTCAAGAGGAACTTTTGTTCCTTGATATGCCGAAAATCAAGTTCAACGTAAATTTTGAAAAGGGCAATTTATCGCTTAACGGATATGATAAAATTGAATTCTTGATTTCGACCAATCCCGGCGAACCGCTTAAACCGCTTGCTAAAATCGCATCGGGCGGCGAGCTTTCGCGCATTATGCTTGCCATCAAAAACATTGTCGCACGGTACGATGTGATTGATACATTGATTTTTGATGAAATTGATACCGGCGTCAGCGGCAGGGCGAGCAGAAAAATCGGCTTAAAGTTAAAGGATGTCAGCCGTCACACGCAGGTTATCTGCGTTACGCACTCGGCTCAAATCGCATCTGTTGCCGATTGCCATTTGCTGATTCAAAAGCGAATCAGCCTTGAGAGCACATATACAAGCGTCAAATCGCTTGATTTTAATGGCAGAAAACGCGAGCTTGCACGCATAATGGGCGGTCTTGAAATTACAGACAGTTTGCTCAAATCGGCTGAGGAGTTATTATCGGAGAAAAATTAATGGGTATAAATAACGAACAAAAGGTAAAAAACGGCACATGTCGCCGATAATTTTGATAAATTATAATTATTACATTTTCGGAGGATTCTATATAATGGGTGTATATGAAGAATTAGTTGAGCGTGGTCTTATCGCTCAAACAACAGATGAGGAGCATATCAGAGACTTGGTGAATAACGGCAAGGCTGTTTTTTATATCGGCTTTGACCCGACTGCCGATTCTCTCCATGTAGGTCACTTTATGGCGCTTACTCTTATGAAACGCTTGCAGGAGGCAGGCAACAAGCCAATTGCGCTAATCGGCGGCGGAACCGCAATGATCGGCGACCCGTCCGGCAGAACGGATATGCGCCAAATGATGACAAAAGAAACTATCAATCACAACTGCGAATGTTTTAAAAAGCAAATGTCGCGTTTTATTGATTTCGGTGAAGGCAAAGCTATGATGGTTAACAATGCCGATTGGCTCCTTGACCTTAATTATATCGAGGTATTACGCGAGGTTGGCTCATGCTTCAGCGTTAACAGAATGCTTGCCGCAGAATGCTATAAGCAAAGAATGGAAAGGGGACTTTCTTTCCTTGAATTTAACTATATGATTATGCAGTCATATGACTTCTATGCTTTATACCAAAAATACGGCTGTAACCTCCAGTTCGGCGGTGACGACCAATGGTCTAATATGATTGGCGGTATGGAACTTATTCGCCGCAAGCTCGGCAAAGAGGCAAATGCCATGACAATTACTCTCCTCACAAATTCGGAGGGCAAGAAAATGGGCAAAACCCAAAAGGGTGCAGTTTGGCTTGACCCCGAAAAAACTTCTCCTTATGATTTTTATCAGTATTGGAGAAATGTTGATGACGGAGATGTTATCAAGTGTATGAAACTCCTCACATTCATTCCTATGGATGAAATCAGAGAGTACGCAAAACTTGAGGGTGCAGATTTGAACAAAGCCAAGGAAGCTCTTGCATATTCGCTTACAGAGCTTGTTCATGGCAAAGAAGAGGCAGATAAGGCACAGACAGCCGCAAAAGCATTGTTTGCAGGCGGCGCAGATGACAGCAATATGCCTTGCACCACCGTTGAGGAGGCAGACCTTAATGACGGTAAAGTTACAGTTCTTGCTCTTATGCTCAAATCAGGTATGATTAAATCAAACGGCGAGGGCAGACGCCTTATTCAGCAGGGCGGCGTCAGCGTCAACGATGAAAAAATCACCGATGTTTTCACAGCTGTTTCAAAAGAGGATTTGCAAAATTCCGTAATAGTTAAAAAAGGCAAAAAGGTTTTCAGAAAATTTGTTTTTTAACTTAGAATAATACAGTATTTATGCCATAACGAGGTTTTTAAAACTTGTTAAAAACATTCGTTATGGCATTTTTTATTTTAACTTGTAACACTTTCGCTATTTATTTACTCTCTTTTATTGAACGGAATAATCGCCGTTCGGAAAGGATGTATTTTTATGAAAAAAACATTGTCATTGATTCTCTCGATTTTACTGATGATTTCTGCGATAAGTGCTCCTGCATTTGCCTTTGCGCAAAGCACTGAGTGGCCTCCTCGCGAAAATCCTCAGGATGTACTCACATTTGTCAACGGAGAAGAAAACTACGATATTTACACCGAAGCCGACAGCAAATCCGGTGGTATAAAAATTACATATAAAGGTGACGGTGTTGTTACTGAATGGGAGTTTCCGCTTTCGCAAAACGGGAAAGATTATAAGCCTATTTCTCAGGGTAAAAACAGCATAACAATTGTTTTGCTTAATCAAGATAAGGTACTGCCGTATGTTAACGCAATTGTATCAAGAGGTGCGTCATCAACTGTTCACAGTACAACTCAAAAGACTACCGTTTCAAAGAGAACGACAGAAACCGATAATACAAGCTCATCGACAGTGAAAACAAGCAACGAGGAAAGTCGAACAACCGTTAGCGTTCCACAGAGTGAGCAGAGCAACGATAAAGAATTATCTAATATCGGCAATAATAACAAATTCACAGTTTATTTGATTGTTATTTGTACGGTATGTGTTGCGGCGGTTGTAGGCATTATGATTAAAAGGCATACGGATAAGCAGTCGTAAATATGCGTGTGATTTTTATTGTTTTGTGATGATTTATGTAACATTTTTGTTCTAAACCACACTGTATTATTGACGCGTCAAAGGAGGTTGAAATATGACAGAAACTGAACTTGTTACAGCCGCAAAGTCCGGTGATGTTGATGCATTTTGTGAGCTGTACGAAATCCATAAAAGAAAGCTGTTTAATTATGCTTACTATAAACTCGGCAATGTTCACGATGCCGAGGATGTTGTGCAGGATTGTATGATGACAGCGTTTGAGCAGTTGAACAAATTAAGAAAGCCCGAAGCGTTTTCTTCATGGATTTATACAATTTTATATCACGGTTGCGTTTCTGCTGTTAAGGAACAGATTTCAAGGCGCAGTAATTCGGATATTAATTTGTATGAAAACATTATTTCATATGATAATGAGGCTGAATTTGCACGCGAAGAATTAAAGCAAGCATTAAATATCTTAACTGATAATGATAAAAATATTGTTTTGCTTTGTGTTGTCGGCGGATTAAAAAGCGGAGAGGTTGCAAAAATTATGGGGCTGACTGCCGTCAATGTTCGTCAAAGATTGCACAGAAGTTTGCATAAAATGAGAAATTATTTATCTTAATGAGGTGATACCTAATATGAAAAATAACGATTTTGATTTTATAAAAGCAAAATTTGAAGACTCACAGCCCGATATTCCCGACAGCCTCAGTAAAGAAGCTTTAAAAAATAAAATTTTGACAAATAGCAGTTTTAATAAAATTAAGGTTAAGCCGCGCACTAATCACTTTAAATATATTGCTGCCGCAGCCGCTTGCTTTATAGTAATTTGCTCTGTTGTCGCAGCATCAAATTCGGGTTTATTTAATTCAAATAAAATTACCGGATACAAAAATTACAACGAAATTAATTCTGTTGTGTCTACACTAAAACGAGTATCGTTAGGAGAATCGGGATGTAATGAATCAAATACCGTTATTCATAAAAATGAAAGCGGTGTTGAATTTTCAGACACGGTTAAAGCAAATAAAAAGCATATTTATTACGCTTACCACAGCAATTCATTAACCCAAAACAAAAATAAAGTTTATATTTTTGATGAATCGGACAAAGAAAACAAAGCGCCTTCATGTGTTATTGACAATGTTGCACCCGACAATGCGGATATTGAAGGTATTTATGTTACCGACAGCCGACTTATTGTCAATTCAAGTACGAAAAATTCAACATTGACAAGTATTTACAATATTGAGGATTACAAAAATCCTATTTTGATTTCAAAATTCGAGCAAAGCGGAGAATATTCCGATTCGATGATTGTTGATAATTGTTTGTATCTTGTGTCCGATTATGCTGTTTCGTCAGGCGACACTGTTCCTTATATCAGCTTTAACGGCAAAAAGTTGCGTGCGTCTGCCGAAAATATTGTCGGATTTAAGAATGTTAAGACTGCCGTTTATACGGTTATTTCCTCTGTAGATATAAATTCCGCCAAACAATCTTTTGATTTAAAAGGGGTGTTGGGCGGATCGGCTGAAATCAAATGTGACAAAACTCGCATTTTAATCGGCGATTACGAAAATGAAAATAAAAAAATTATGATGCTTAATTTGCAAAACGGTACATTTTCGTATGCCTCGGAGGATGAAATAAAGGAATTTGTTGAAAGTCCGTTTAGCTTCGTCGATTCATCAATCAAACGAAACATTTATTCTCTCGGTGAAACATATATCGCTATTGAGGAAAATTTGGACACCGCCGAACAGAAAATTGTTTTGTATGATAAAAATGCAAATCCAATTGATGAATATAAGCTAAACAATGCTGTTGCCTCAAATGTACTTGCGATGAATGACGGCAAAAACACCTTTGCTTTGTCTATATATTTCTCGGATTCCGCAAGGCGCTATTACGGTGCGATAACATTTGAAATTATCAATAATAAAATTTCTGTCAAAAATGAATATGTAAACAACGATGATAAACTGATGTATCAAGGTCATTGCATATTTTTCAACGAGAAACTATATTGTTTCGATATTTATGATAATGAGAACGATATGAATATCAGCATGTTCTCGTATGCTTATTAAGAGTAAAAAGAACTGTCGGATTGCGCCGGCAGTTTCTTTTTATATTGTCTGTTGTGATATTATGTGATATAATCAAATTATAAAATCAGCAAGGGGAATTATATGAAAGACATAAAATGCAAATATATTATTTCGTTCGGGATAAAGGACAATATCATAGTCGCAATTGTTGCATTATTGTTTGATACAGCGGCTTATTTTATGTATAGGCAGGGTACTGCCGTTTTTATCCCTTTTGCCGTTTTTGGCGGATTCGTTACTGTTTTGTTCCTTATAAGCCTTTACAGAACTTTGTTTAATAAAATCTGTATTTACGATGATTATTTTATTCATACAAAATCGCCGTTCAAAGATGTTATCATAAACGATTATGAGGTTGATGATGCGTGGATTAACCAAAAGAAAAACGCAAAGGGAACGGCAGGTTGCTATTTCAATTATGTCACAAAAGACGGTAGGAAAGGCAAACTTCTAATACCGCCTGCAAAATATGATTTTGCCGATTACTTGGTTGAAAGACTAAAGGGCAATGATGTTTACGATTATGAACAACATATTAATGAGGAATACAGCATTAAAAAGTCGGATATACCGAAAAATGCAAGCCTGCTTGAAAGGTTCTTTATTTACAGCAAAGCAGGTCCTATATTTATAGTTGTATTCGTTATTGTATTTTTTGTGGCTATGTTTACACATATGATTCTCTACGGCGGAAATAAAACGCCTTACACCGCTGAGCAGGCGGCGGAGGTTATGGAAACCTATGGTTACGAAGCAATTGACAATACGGAAGCAATGCGCTTGCAAAATACATCAATAAAGCAAAGTATGGAGTGCACGAGTAATGATCCGTTTATCGAATTTACTTTTCTTGAAATGGATTCAACCGAAAGTGCAAAATCATTGTTTGCCTCACTTCACAAGCAGCTTTGGGACAGACATATATACAATACCGTCATCGGCGAATCTTTTTATAACAACTACACAAGCAAGACTTATCATTTGGAAAACGATTATTATTCCGAGATAGTCCGTGTGTCAAATACTGTTGTTATTGCACAGTCAAAAGAGGATTCAAAAGGCAAAATAAATGAGCTTTTGACAGCTATGGATTACGACCAAAATACAGACAATTTCAAAACCAAAACCAAATAGTGCTTCAAATACCGTTTTATTCAAGTGAAACGGTATTTTTTATGTTCATTTTTATTGATAATATTGCATTATGATGTTATAATAATTATATTTAATTTTATGGTGATTATATGGACGAAATACAGAAAGAAATTGAAGATTTAAGAGCAACGCTGCGCTATCATTCGGACAGATACTATAATCTCGATTCGCCCGAAATCGAGGATTACGAGTACGATATGATGATGCGCGATTTGAAAAAACTCGAGGAGGAGTATCCGCAGTATGATACTCCCGATTCTCCCACAAAGCGCGTCGGCGGCAAGGCTGATAATTCGTTTGCTCCGGTTGAGCATACCGTGCGTATGGAATCGTTGCAGGATGCTTTTTCAAAAGAGGAAATTTTTGATTTTGCAAACAGAGTCAACGATGTTGTTTCAAATGTAAAATATGTTGTTGAGCCGAAGATTGACGGCTTATCCGTCAGCCTTGAATATGTCAACGGCGTGTTTTCACGCGGCTCCACCCGCGGTGACGGCAATGTCGGTGAAGATGTTTCAGGAAATCTGAAAACAATTCACAACATCCCTCTCAAACTTAATAAGCCTTTGCCGTATATTGAAGTGCGCGGCGAGGTTTATATGCCGAAAAAAAGTTTTGAAAGAGTTGTCGACCGACAAATGCTAAACGGCGAAAAGCCGTTTAAAAATCCGCGAAATGCCGCCGCAGGCAGTCTTCGCCAAAAGGATAGCAGTGTTACGGCAACACGCGGACTTGATATTTTTGTTTTCAATATTCAACAAATCGAGGGCGCGACTTTAACATCGCATAAGCAAAGCCTTGATTTTTTGAAAGAGCTTGGATTCAACACCATTCCTTTTTACGAAAAGGTTGACAATATAGCGTCTGCATTTGAAAAGGTTGAGCAAATCGGGGAAATGCGCGGCGACCTTGAATATGATATTGACGGCGCGGTAATTAAGGTTGACGATTTTGCCGAAAGGGAAGAGCTTGGCTCAACCGCGAAGTTCCCCAAATGGGCGGTTGCCTTTAAATATCCTCCCGAGGAAAAGCAAACCGTTATTCAGGATATTGAAATCACCGTCGGCAGAACGGGCGTTTTGACCCCGACTGCAGTGTTTGACCCTGTTCATTTGGCGGGCACTACTGTTTCGCGTGCCACATTGCATAACCAAGATTTTATTAACGAAAAAGGTATTAATATCGGCGATACGGTTACTGTCCGTAAGGCAGGGGATATTATTCCCGAGGTTTTGTGCTGTAACGAAAAACACAGCGACGGCAATTTTGTTTATCCGACTGTTTGTCCGAGTTGCGGTGAAAAAGTTGTTCGTGAGGACGATGAAGCGGCGATAAGATGCATTAATCCCGAATGTCCCGCACAACTTTTGAGAAATTTAATTCATTTCTGCTCGAGAGATGCAATGGATATAGAGGGACTCGGTCCTGCGATTATCGAAACATTTGTAAACGAAAAAATCATTACAAAAACGATTGATATTTATAATCTTGATAAAGATAAAATTGCCGCTCTAGACGGTTTTAAGGATACGAGTGCGGGAAACATTATTTCTTCTGTTGAAAAAAGCAAGGAAAATGATTTGAGTAAACTCATTTTTGCTCTCGGTATTCGGCATATCGGCTCAAAGGCGGCAAAACTTTTGGCGGACTATTTCAAGAATATCGACAATATTATGTTTGCAACGGTTGATGCAATTCTTGAAATTGACGGCTTCGGTCAAATTATGGCTGAAAGTGTTTATGATTTCTTCCGCAACGAGAGCGCAAAGGAACTTGTTGCCGAATTAAAGGCGGCAGGCGTTAATACAGAGTCTAAAACCGTTATTAAGGATAACCGCTTTGAAGGTATGACCTTTGTTCTGACAGGAACTTTACCGACATATAAGCGCAGCGAGGCGTCAAAGATTATCGAAAGCTTCGGCGGCAAAACATCATCAAGCGTCAGCAAAAAGACAAATTATGTTTTATCCGGCGAATCTTCAGGCTCAAAGCTTGATAAGGCAAACTCCCTTGGTATTCCTGTAATCGATGAAAACGAATTTAACAAAATGATAAAGTGAGAAAATATGAGAGAATTCAGAAAAAAACAAAAAAAGATGAAAAAAATTATGAATATATTGCTGACAATCACAATTGCGTATATTCTGATTTATTATTTTATTCAGCCTACATTGACAGCCGCAGTCGGCACAGGTGTTACTATGGTTGTACTTTATATTATGTACGGCTTTGTGCTTGCCTGTATGGTTGTGCTTTTTCAATACACAAACACTTATTCAAAGTGCGACAAATTTCTTGAAAGTGTTGAAAACGAGCTTTCCGACACCGGCTATTATTACACATCACGCACCGAAAAGACGGCAGAAGAATATTCAAAAGCCGTCGAAGACGATTTAAAGGAACACGGATTTTCACTTTCGTTTAATGAAACAATCGACGATTTTGAATTTGACTGCGTTGCAAGGAAAAAGAAAGAGTATTTTTATATAATAAATATTGACGAACTTGAAAAAAGCGATATTGTGGCGTATCTTGACTCTGCAATTTATGATGTGACCGCAGTCAACATCAGCCGAAAAGGAGACGGCGTACTTATGTTCGTCTGCGACAAGGCAGATGAGGGCGCAATCTCTGTTTCAAAAATGATTACGCCTCTCGGTAAAAAGGAGCAAATCAAGTTTGCTATTGCAATAGTCGAGCTTAGCACATCAAGAGTGTATTTCCTCGGAAATCAGCCGACAAAATGTCAGCAAATGATTGCAAATTACGCTATGAATTGCGAGGTGCCGATTAAAGACGAATTTAAAGGTACCGAGAGAATGCAGTTTCAGGATGACCTTGAGGAACATATGAAAGAATTTAATCTTAAAGATTTTAAAAACGGCGCATTTTTTGCGCATTAGTTATATTAGCGAGGTATTGTTATGAGCATTGCAGATATTTATGTTGAAACTTTAAAAGACAAAAAGGTTGCTTTTGTCGGAATGGGCGTTGCAAACACACCTTGTGCCGAGTTTTTGGCTAAAAAAGGTGTTGACGTTTATGCCTGTGACAGGCGCGACAGAGATTATATCGGAAAGGAAACTTGCGACAGACTTGAAAAATTCGGAGTTAAGTTTTCGCTCGGCGACAATTATCTTGATATTTTGCCGCAGATGGATATTGTCTTTCGCTCTCACGGCATTTTGCCTTTTCAAAATCCGTGGATAGGCGAGTGCATTGAAAGAGGACAGATTGTTACTACAGAGATGGAAGTTTTCTTCAAATACTGTCCATGCAAGATTTTTGCCGTTACCGGCTCTAATGGAAAGACAACCACAACAACACTTATTGCGAAAATGCTTGAGGCGGCCGGCAACAATCTTTATATCGGAGGCAACATCGGCAAGGCTTTAATGCCTGCTCTCGATACTATTACAGAAGAAGATATTGCCGTTGTTGAGTTAAGCTCGTTTCAATTGCTTACAATGGGCAATATTGTCGGCAAACCTGATGTCGCAGTTGTAACAAATATTGAGTGTACGCATCAGGATCACCATGTCAATCTCGATGAATATGTTGACGCAAAAAGAAATATTTTGATTTATCAAAAGCCGACTCAACGCACAATTTTGAATGCCGATTGCGATTATACAATCGGAAACAGAGTTTATCACAATATGCGTTGCGATGTGCGTGGCAAATATTACCAATTCAGCATAAAACATCCGGTTCCTAACGGCGCATATATGGAGCCGTCTACCGGCGATATTTATTTTGCAGACAACGGCAAGCGCACGCTTGTTATGAACAAAAGCGACATAAGAATCCCCGGCGACCATAATATCGAAAATTATTGCACCGCAATCACGGCAGTTTGGGGGTATGTTTCGGTAGATATAATTAAAAATATTGCTCAAACATTTGGCGGTGTTGAGCACAGAATCGAGTTCGTGCGCGAATTTGACGGCGTAAAATATTATAATGACTCAATTGCAACATCACCGAGCCGAGTTATAAGCGGTCTTAAAGCGTTTAACACAAAAATCATTGTTATTATGGGCGGCAGCGACAAGGGCAACGATATGAGCGAAATGGTGCCGTATATTCTCAAATATGTTAAACTTCTTGTTCTAAACGGTGCAACAGCCGATAAGATTTATAAAACAATTACTCAAAATCCCGATTATAATGACAGTGACATTGAAATTATAAAGACAGACACTATGCAAAATGCTCTTGAAATTGCAAAATCAAAGGCTCAAAAGGGTGATATAGTTTCTCTTTCCCCGGCTTGTCCTGCGTTTGACCAGTTCAAAACATTTGAATACAGAGGACGCGAGTTTAAAAGATTGGTTAACGAGTTTTAACGGAGGATTTATGAATACAGTTCAACTTTTAAAAAAACTGACCTCTGCCGTCGGCGTAAGCGGAGCTGAAAACAGTGTTTGCTCCGTTTTGCGTGATATCTTGTCCGATTACGGCGATGTTACGGTCGATTCTCTCAACAATGTTAAATGTGAATTTGGACAAGGTTTTCATTTTTTACTCGACGCACATCTTGATGAAATCGGGATGATTGTAAAATCAATTACAGACGACGGTTTTATTAAAGTGGATAAGTGCGGCGGAATTGATTGTCGTATGCTTCTTGCAAGTGAGGTATCCGTTTGGGGTAAAGAGGAAATAAAGGGTGTTATTTCAAACCTACCTCCACATTTGCAGAAAAAGGGTGACAGCAAAAAAGTACCGTCTTTTGACGAGATTTCGATTGATATAGGAATGACAAAAGAAGAGGCTAAAAAGGTTATTTCCTTAGGCGACAGGGTGACATTCAAACGCAATTTTACACAGCTTGCAGGCACGCAAATTTCTTCATCTGTTCTTGATGACAGAAGCGGCGTTACTTCAATAATTCTTGCTCTTGATGAGCTTAAGAAAATCAATGCTAAATTTACAATTCTCTTTTCATCTCAAGAGGAGCTTGGGCTCAGAGGTGCAAAAGCAGCGTCATTCGGTGTTAATCCGGATGAGGCAATAAGCGTTGATGTTTCGTTTGGATACACACCGATGTGTAAAAAATCGGATTGCGGCGAAATCGGAAAAGGTCCTATGATCGGTATATCTCCGATTTTAGACAGCAAAATGTCAAACGATATTAAACTCACTGCCGAGAAATATAATATTCCGTATCAAATTGAAGTTATGGGCGGCGGTCATACCGGAACTAATGCGGATGTTATCACAGTCAATGAAAAAGGAATTAAAACGGCTCTCATTTCAATTCCCGAAAAATATATGCATTCACCTGTTGAGGTTGTCGATACAGCAGATGTAGAAAATACTGCAAGCCTCATTGTCGCATATGTAAAAGAGAGGGTGGGTGAAATTAATGCTTAAAAATTTATGCCTGCTTAACGGCACATCGGGCGATGAAAAAGCTGTCAGAGATTATATTATCAATGAAATCAAGGATTATTGCGAATATGAGGTGGACAACCTCGGCTCGATTATCGCGTGGAAAAAGGGCAAAAATGTTCCTAATAAAATCGTCAGCATAAATGCGCATATGGACGAGGTCGGTTTCATTATAACCGGTATCACCGATGACGGTTATTTGCGCTTTGATACAGTGGGCGGAATTGACAGCCGCGTTTGCCTTGACAGAACGGTTTTTGTCGGCGACAATATGGTTAACGGCGTAATCGCCGATAAGGCTTTTCATCTGCTTTCGGATGATGAAAGAAAGGAATGTCCCGGATTTGACAAAATGCTTATTGATATAGGCGCAACCTCAAAGCAAGAGGCGCAAGCGCTTGTTTCACTCGGCGATTTTTCTTATTTTAACAGCGATTATTATGAGTTTGGAAACGGCTTTATCAAAGCAAAGGCTCTTGACGACAGAATCGGCTGTATGCTTATGATTGACTTGATAAAATCAGATTTGGAATATGACACAGTGTTTTGTTTTAATGTTCAGGAGGAGGTCGGTTTGAGAGGCTCAAAATGCACCTCGTTCAAGGTTATGGCAGATGTTGCTGTTGTTCTTGAATCAACAACTGCCGCAGATTTGGACGGCGTCTTGGGTGACGATAGAGTGTGCGTTCTCGGAAACGGACCCGTTGTATCGTTTATGGATAACCGCACCGTGTATGACCGTGAACTTTATAAGCTTGCCTTTAAAACAGCAAATGAGTGCAATATTCCCGTTCAAACAAAAACCGCTGTTGCAGGCGGCAATGATGCCGGCGCGATTCAAACAAGCGGCTACGGGAGCCGAGTTATTGCAATTTCACTCCCGACAAGATATATTCATTCGGGAGCAAGCGTTGTCAAAAAATGCGATATTGACAGCACAAATAAATTATTAAAGGAATTATTACCTAAACTATATGATTGAAATTATTGAAAACGAAGCCGATTTGTCATCATGGGATGTTGATGATATATACAGCGTGCGTATTTTTTCACTGTTGAAATCCTACGGAACAAAATATAATTTTGCAAAATTTTACCGTCAGGTTATCGACGGAAAGATAACGGCGGTTATTTCGTCCCTTGACAATAATCTTACATTGGCGCTGAACGACGGATTTGACAACGAGGAAATAGTCAGATTTTTGTGTGTTAACGGATACTCAACGCTGCTTTGCGACGAAAGACTTGTTTTGTCATCAAGATTTGAAGAGGGCGATGTTATGGTTTGCTCTTCAAAATTTGACGCCTCGTTTACTGATGCTGTTGTTGATGAATATCCAAAACTGATGGATTTATATAACTTTATTGATTATGAGGGTCAAGATTTTAAGGCGTGGTATGTTGATATAAGCCACAGGGTGCGCCACAAGACTGCAAAGGCCTATACGCTTAAATCAAATGAGACAATTATCGCAAGCGGTATCTTGTCATCAATTTATCACGATAATGCGGTTTTGACCGCAGTGCAGACTATGCCCGAATACAGAAATATGGGCTACGGCTCTGCGCTTGTCAGCTATATATGCAGTGATGTGAGCAAAAATGTTTATATTATGCGCGAGCAGGTAAGAAATGAGAATTTTTATTCAAGGCTCGGCTTTAAAAATATCGGCAAATGGAGAATGTATAAATGATACCCTTTTTTAAAATAGATAAAGACATTGAGGATGCGGCAAAAAAAGCACAAGACGATTGCTATAATGAATTTAAAGCAATCGAGGAGGTTGTCGAATATAATCAATATAAGGTGCAAAAGGCTTTTATTGACAACAGAATAAGCGAGGCGCATTTTGTTTCTTCGACAGGCTACGGCTACGGTGACATGGGCAGAGAAACACTCGACAAGGTATGGGCACAGGTTTTCGGCGCAGAGGATGCTCTTGTTCGCCATAATTTTACTTGCGGCACACACACCCTTGCAACGGCGCTTTTCGGAGTCCTGCGTCCCGGTGACAATATGCTTTGCGTTACGGGAACACCGTATGACACAATACATAATGTAATCGGCATTTCAGGTGAGGGAATGGGCAGTTTAAAAGATTTCGGCGTTAATTACGACGAAATTCCACTCAAAAATGAAAAGCCGGACCTTGACGCAATCGCAAGTCGCATTAATAACAGTATTACAATGGTTTATATTCAACGCTCGCGCGGCTACGAGCTTCGTCCGAGCCTCACCGTTGAGGAAATCAAAGAAATTATTGACACAGTAAAATCAAAATCGCCGGACACAATAGTAATGGTCGACAACTGTTACGGTGAATTTGTGCAAAAGCAGGAGCCGACCGATGTTGGCGCTGATTTGATTGCAGGCTCGCTTATTAAAAACGCAGGCGGCGGAATTGCACGCACCGGCGGATATATCGCAGGCAGACATGACCTTGTTGAAAAATGTGCATACCGTTTAACAACACCGGGTCTCGGCAAAGAGGTCGGTGCGACTGTCGGAATGAACAGAGAACTCTATATGGGCTTGTTTTTTGCTCCGCACACTGTTGGCGAGGCACTAAAAAGCGCAGTGTTCATTTCGTCTATGTTTGAAAGTTTCGGATATGACACAACGCCTCATTCACATTCAAAGCGCGGTGATATTGTTCAGTCGCTCGGACTTGAAAATGAGGAAAGCCTTGTCGCTTTTTGTCAGGGAATACAGAGCGGAAGTCCTGTTGACAGCTATCTTTTACCGGAACCGTGGGATATGCCCGGCTATGACAGCAAGGTGGTTATGGCGGCAGGTGCGTTCACATTAGGCTCAAGCATTGAGCTTTCTGCCGATGCTCCGATTAGAGAGCCGTTTTACGCTTGGATTCAGGGCGGTCTGAATTTTCACAGTGCAAAAATTTGTGCAATGCTTGCCGCTCAACAAATGAAAGATAAAGGACTTCTTAAAAATGGAATATAATTACAGCGGAATTAAGCCCGAGAATATAGAATTACTGTGCATAAACCGTTTTAATAATTCAAAGCCGTTTTATGAGGAGAATAAGGAACGGCTGAAACAGGGAATTACTGTTCCTCTTCGACAAATGGTGCTTGATTTAAGCGATGTTTTGTATGACATTGACGATAAAATGTATCTTGACCCGGTGCGCGCCGTTTCGCGTATTGCGCGCGACACAAGGGGCAACCGCTCAAAAGAAAAGTACAGAGAAAATATGTGGGTGTTTTTCAGGAGATATAAAAAAGAATACCCATGCGCACCGTTTTATTATTTCGAATTTTATCCTAACAGTTATGGCTACGGTCTTGTGTTTTGGACTTGGCGACCGACTCATTTTCAGGTTGTTCATCAAATGATTTTGGAACAGCCCAAGCGGTTTATGAAGGCTCTCAAGGCGTGTGAGGACGCGGGATTTGTTTTTGACTGTCGCGATTATTATAAAAAAGACAAATATCCCGATGCTCCGAAAAAGCTAAAACCGTATTTGTCGGCAAAAAATTTCAGTTTCACCTATAATTCGCTTGATATGAAAAAAATCAATTCAACAGCGGTTATAGACGAAATGAAGCTTGCTTTTGATATTGCAAGACCTATGTATGAATTTATGACAGAGGCACACGAAAGAATGATGTATGAGGGTTTAATTAAGCCCGAATAGAAAGGCAAATTATGCTTCAACTTGTATTAGGCAGGTCGGGATTCGGCAAAACCGAATTTGTGTTTGACAACATAAAAAAGCTGACCGAAAACGGCGAAAAGAATATACTGTTAATCACTCCGGAGCAATTCTCGTTTGTTGCGGAGCGACGCCTTTTGTGTGATTTGGGAGAGAGCGGTATTTCAAATGTCGAAAATTCATCATTTTCCCGCCTCTCCTCCGAGGTTTCAAAAAAATACGGCGGTGATATCCTTTCTATTCTTTCCGCAGGCTCAAAAGCTGTTTTGATGAAAAAAGCAATCGAAATGGTGCAGGATCAGCTTGAATTATTCACTAAAAATCTTTCTTCCGTTTCGTTTATTTCGTCCGTTGTCAGTGTTTATGACGAAATGAAATCGTGCAGAGTAAGCGTTGACGATATTTCAGCCGCTGCTAAATCTACCGATAAGGAAATATTAAGTCGAAAGTTAAACGATATAGCCTTGATTATCGGTGCATATGATTCACTTATTGACGGCAAATTTTATGACGGCGCCAATGAATTGACACGCCTTTATGAAAAGCTCCTTAATACCGATTATTTTAAGGACAGGACTGTGTTTATTGACGGCTTTAACGGCTTTGTTGCGCAGGAATATAAAATTATTGAGGTCATTTTAAAACAGGCGAAGGCAGTTTATATTACATTCTGCACCGACAGCGACATTAATAATTCAAAATTCGATACCTTTACATATGTTAATTCAAATATAAGAATTTTGAAATCGGTTTCAAAAAAAGCAAATGTGCCTTATATGAATCCGATTATGCTCACAGAAAGCCACAGATTTTTAAATCCGGAGCTTGCTGTTGTTGAAAAAAATGCTTTTTCAAATATTAAAGAGCAATACAATGGGGCGTGCGACAATATTTCCGTTTACTGTGCAAGAGAAATAAGCGACGAATGTGATAATGCAGCAAAGAATATTTCAAGACTTTTGCGCGACGGATACAGAGCAAACGAAATTGCTGTTATTGTCCGCGACCTTGACAAATATCAAAAGGAATTGCAGTTTGCTTTTTCTAAATACAATATTCCTTATTTTAATGATGAGCGTCAAAATATATCGTCACAGCCTATTGTGATGTTTGTAAATTTCCTGCTCAGATGCGCCATGTATTCTTATCGAAGTGACGATATTTTTTCTCTTTTAAAAACAGGTCTTACGGAACTGTCAAGCGACAGCATTAACAGGCTTGAAAATTATGCTTTTATGTGGAATATTAACGGCAAAAGATGGAAAGTACCGTTTGAAGCAAGCACAAAAGGATATGTTGAAAATATCAGCGACAGCGACAGAAAACAAATTGATGCTCTCAATAAAAGCAGAGAATATATCATTGAAAAAACAGAAAAATTCATCAAAAATTCAAACGGCAGAAATTGCAAAAGCATATGTAAAGCAATTTACTATACATTGATGAATTTTAAATGTGATAAAAGTTTGAAAGCACTCGCAATTGATCTTGATAATAACGGTATGTCGTCTGCTGCCAAAGAGCTTGGCAGAGTGTGGGATTTGCTGATGAACATTCTCAATGAGCTTGCAACTGTCAGCACTGATGAATGCATAACATATAAGGAGTTTTATGATTTATTCTCACTTATGATTTCAAATGAGGATTTGGGCAGTTTGCCATCCGGGCTTGATAATGTTCAAATTGGCGCCGCCGACAGGTTGCGTTGTAACAATCCGCGCGCAGTGTTCGTTCTCGGCGCGAATGAAGGCGAATTTCCGCAAAATATTTCTTCATCGGGCTTACTTAGCGAAAGCGACCGTGTAAGTCTTATTGATAACGATTTCAAACTTTATTCCTATGGTGCGACTTTCCTCGCGCAGGAAAAATATTTTGCTTATATGGCAATTTCCGCGGCGAGAGAAAAACTTTTTGTTTCTTACTGCGGTGACGGCGAAAAATCCTCAATTATTACAGGCATTGAGTCTTCTGTTTTATCTGTCAAAGAAAAATGCTTTACAGATAATTATGATTTATCTTCACTTGAAAGCAATGACAACGCATTTGAAATTCTTGCTTCGAAATATAATGAACAAAGCGAATTTACGGCATCACTAAAATCATATTTTAACACATTGCCGCAATTTCAGAAAAAAGTTCAAGCTGTTGATGCGCTCACCTCTGACGAGCAAATGCAAATCAAAAACAAATCGACTGCCGTTGATTTGTTCAAAAAAGATATGTATTTGTCGGCAAGCAAGATTGAAGAGTATTTTAAGTGCTCGTTTAAATATTTTTGTAAATTCGGTCTTAACGCAAAGCCGCGTGCAAAGGCAGAGATGGATGCCATGCAAACAGGCACCGTTATTCATTATGTCCTAGAACAAATTATTAAAAAATGCGGCAGCGACGGACTTACAGCACTCTCTAATGATGAAATATCAACACTTGTCAATGAGTATTTAACAGATTTTTTGCAAAACAAAATGGGTAATAGCGATGATTTTACCATGCGTTTTAAGTATCAGTTTATGCGCCTTTCGAAAATGCTGACCTCTGTTGTTTTAAGGCTTAAAGAAGAGTTTTCACAGTCTGATTTTGAGGCAAAAGCTTTTGAACTTAAAATCGGTGATGGCTCGGATAATGAGCCTGTTAAATCCAAAACAATTCGTCTTTCCGACGGCGGAACGGTTAAAATCAAAGGCTCTATTGACCGTGTTGACACATTTACCCAAAACGGTAAGCAGTATGTCCGTGTAGTTGACTATAAATCGGGCAACAAAACTTTTTCACTAAATGATATAATGTACGGCATTAATCTCCAAATGTTTGTTTATCTTTTTACTTTGTGTGAAAGCGATAACAAGCTTTCGGGAATTGGCTCTGGAGTGTTATATATGCACTCAGCAAGAGATATTATCAATATCGACAATGCGTTTGATACCGCAACGCTCGAATCAAAAGAAAACTCATCATTTAAAATGAAGGGAATTGTCTTAAACGATGAGGAAAACGAAATAGCCGAGCATATGGAAAAGGATTTGATGGGCAAATTCTTGCCTGTTAAATACACAAAAAAGTCGGGCTTGACCGGCAGCATTGTCACTCTTGAGGAAATCGGTATGATTTCGCGTAAGGTTGATGCGCTTGTCAAAGAAATGGGTGACTCTTTGCACGACGGAAAAATTATGCAACATCCGATAAACGGCAAAAATTACGACAAAACATGCGAATTTTGCGACTATATTGATATTTGCCGAAACAGATGCGATGTTACACCAAACGAGATGACTGAACGCACCGACCGTGAAGTTTTGGATTTGTTGAGAGGGGAGGAGCAAAATGCCTAAATGGACCGATTCACAAAACAATGCAATCAACGCACGAGGCAGTAACATCATTGTCAGCGCGGCGGCAGGCTCCGGCAAAACAGCCGTACTTGTTCAGCGCGTAATAAATATGATTACTGACAAAAACAATCCCGTAAGCATTGATAAGCTCCTTATTGTTACATTTACTAATGCCGCGGCAGCTGAAATGCGCGCAAGAATAGCCAAATCACTCAACAAAATTGCTGCAGAAAACCCGAATAATACACTTGTGCTCGAGCAACTTTCATTGCTTCCGGGCGCAAAAATTTGCACTATCGACTCGTTTTGCATAAATCTTGTTCGTGAAAATTTCTTTTCGCTTGATATTTCGCAGGATTTTGATATTCTTGACAATTCAGATGACGAGCTTTTGCAAAGGCGCGTTGCAGATGAGATTGTTGAGGAGCATTACGAAAACTCAAATGATGAGTTTATTTCTCTTGTTGAGCTTTTATCAGCTTCTAAAAACGACAATGCATTGTCGGATGCGATACGCAGCATCAGCCACTATATTATGGCTCAACCGTTTCCTAACGATTGGCTTGATTCCGCGTGCGAGCTGTATAATCCTGCCGTTTCAATTGAGGACAGCGAGTTAAAGAAGTATATTTTCGAAGAAATTAAATATAATTTAAGTGTTGCCGAGGAACTCCTCGACAACTCAAAATCATCATTGTATGAAAGCGACGAACTATATGAAAAATACTCGCATATGCTTGATGATGACACAGCAATACTCAATCGGATAAAGTCAGCGCTCAACGACACTTGGGACGATTTAAAGGATGCTCTGCTTAATGCGTCATTCGGCAGAATGCCTTACAAACGAAATTACACAAGCGATTCAAAGGCTGTTATTTCCGCAAACAGAGATATGTTTAAAAGCATTATCACAAATGACTGCGCCTCGCTTATGAAAACAAGTGCCGGTGTTTTCGCAGAAGATAACAAAAAGCTTTTTCCTATTGTTACTTTGCTTTGCTCAATTGTTAAAGAATTTAACTCACGGCTTTTGGGAGAAAAAAACGAAATTAATAAATATTCGTTTTCGGATATTGAGCATTTTGCTATTGATTTGCTTTTCGCAAAGGCTGAAAACGGCGAGGTTTGTGTAACCGACTTGGCAAAGGAATATCAGAATAATTTCTATGAAATCCTTGTTGATGAGTATCAGGACACAAATTCCGCGCAGGATAAGCTGTTTGAAACAATTTCGAACGGTAAAAATCGATTTATGGTTGGCGATGTTAAGCAAAGCATTTATCGCTTTAGGCTTGCCATGCCGCAGATTTTCAATTCAAAGCGCGATACATATACATTATATAATGAAATTTCCGACTCGGTTAAGCAAAAGATTTTTCTTGATATGAACTTCCGCTCGCGCAGTGACATATGCAGTTATTGCAACTATTTGTTTGCACAGCTGATGTCAAAGCGCGTTGGCGAAATGGATTATGACAGCGCAGAATATCTCAATTACGGCGCAAATTATGATAAAACCTCCGTGCCGTCTGCCGTTATCAGAATTTGCGACTGTCCCGAGGGTGAAAATAAGGACGAATACGAGGCGTACCAAATTGCGCATTTGATTAATGAAAAAATCAAGAATAAAGAACAGGTCAAGGACGGAGATTCATATCGCAATATAAATTACGGTGATTTTGCCGTGCTTTTCAGGTCCGCAAAAAACAGTATTCCGATTTATTCAAGAATTTTTGAGGAATGCAATATTCCGGTTGCTGCAGGCAACAAAATCAATCTTTTTGAGAATAACGAAATTTCTATACTACTTTCGTTAATAAGGGTTATTGACAATCCTATTCAGGATGTGCCTTTGCTTGCAACGCTTATGTCGGTGTTTTACGGATATACGCCGGATGATATTGCAAACGCAAGGCTGATGCGCTCCGCACCAAATTTATATTCATCAATTGTAGCCGACAAAGAGCATTTCGCTAAATTTCTCGACGACCTAAACGCCTACAGAAAAGCGGCGGCAACCATGTCGGTTGAGTCATTCATAAGATATATAATTGAAACTGCATCTTATATATCTCTTATATCCGCTATGGGCAATGCCGAACAGCGCAAATTGAATATTATGCGCTTTTTACAAATCGCTAAAAATTTTGACAGCGGCAGTAATGTAGGATTGACGGCTTTTGTAAGATATGTAGACAGTATTATTAATTCAAAGCTTTCCGTTGAAAGTGCAGATATTAACCACAGCGGTGAGCAAAGCGTTTTACTTATGTCCGTTCATCATTCAAAGGGTCTTGAATTTCCTATTGTGATTCTTGCAGGCAGTGAAAAACAGTATAATACTTTTGATTTAAGTGCGCTGACTCAACTTAATTCAAAATGGGGAATAGGGCTTAAAGTTAATAATGAGGAGCTTTTATGCAGATATAATTCTCTGCAATATACATGCATAAAAAGTGTCAATTTCTATGCATCAATGAGTGAAAATTTGAGGGTGCTTTATGTTGCCGTAACGCGTGCCAAAGAGCAGTTTATTACATTTGCAACATTTAAAAACGGGACTTATGCCGACCATATTAATAAACTGTCGTCAAAACTTTACTGTAATAAAATCATTCCGCTTTCCGTTAAGGGCATTAACAATGACGGCGATTTGATTTTACTTTGCGCACTTTTGCACAAGGACGGCAAAATACTCCGTGATTGCTGTGAAAATGATATTAAACCTTTGCACAACGGTTTCGATTTTAATTTGGACATTCAGGTGATTTCGGGTGAAATCGAAAATACATCGGATGAGCAAACGGATGTAAAGCCGAATGACGAACTTGTCGAACAAATCAGAGAAAAACTCGCTTTTAAATATGAGCGCAGTGAGCTTGCCTCGTTTGCATCAAAAAGAACCGCATCAACGCTTGACGAAAAGGAGCAAAGCTACAGATTTTTTGTAACAAGCAAGCCGGCGTTTCTTAATGAAAGCGGTATGACAGCCGCCGAAAAAGGAACGGCTATGCACGCATTTATGCAATACTGCGATTATTCAAATGCAAAATCTGACTTGGAGAGCGAAATAGCACGCCTGACCGATAACGGTTATATTATGCCCGAGCAGGCAAAATCACTCAGCAGAGATAAATTGAAAACACTTTTTGAAAGCGATTTTGCTTCAAGAATGTTTAACGCAGACAAAATTTACAGAGAAATCAAAGTTTCATCATATGTTCCCGTTAACCAAATCGAGGATACTCAATATACCGATTCAGTGCTTATTCAGGGAATAGCCGACTGCGTATTTGAGGAAAATGGTGAACTTGTTCTTGTCGATTATAAAACTGATAGGGTAAGCAGTGAGGAAGAACTGCTTGATTTGTATAAAAACCAAATAGCCTTTTACAGAAAAGCTGTTGAAAAAACGCTGAAAAAGCCAGTTAAAGAGGCTGTTTTGTATTCGTTTGCGTTAAATAAAATATGTATTTATAAATAATTTCAAAAAAACACTTGCATTTTCGTTTTGTGTTTGTTATAATACAGTGCGTTATGAGATTAAGTGAGGTGATAGTTAATGAAAGACGGAATTCATCCAAACTATGAAAATTGCACAGTTAGATGCGCTTGCGGTGCTGTCTATGAAACAAAGAGTACTAAAGGCGATATGAAGGTTGATATTTGCTCAAAATGTCACCCATTCTACACAGGTAAGCAAAAGCTTGTTGATACAGGCGGACGAGTTGACAGATTCAACAAAAGATTTGCTAAGAAAGCATAATCGAAATATTAAAAATTTAGGCAATCCGAAGGATTGCCTTGTTTTTATTGCGGACAGATTTTATGGAAGAATACAGAACAGTTGAAAAAGAAGCAAGCGACTTCTTTATTGAAAAAAAATCAAAGTTTATCGGATACGCAAAGCCGGTTTCCACACCGGACGAGGCGGCGGATTTTATCAACACAATAAAAGCAATGCATTGGGACGCAACTCACAATGTTTATGCATATGTTTTGCGTGACAACAATTTTCAGAGATACAGCGATGACGGCGAGCCGTCGGGTACTGCCGGTGTTCCCGTGCTTGATGTTTTGCTGAAAGAAAATCTTGTTAATGTTTGCGTTGTCGCAACGCGATATTTCGGCGGTACATTGCTTGGCGCCGGCGGTCTTGTCAGAGCATATTCGCATACATCAAAAATTGCTATTGAGGCGGCTAACATTGTTACAATGGCTGAATGCGGTATTTATCGCTGTGATATTGATTATTCCTTTTATGACAGATTGGTTGTTTTACTCAATGAGGTCGGTGCGAATATCGAAGGTTCCGATTTTTCCGACAAGGTAAAGGTTATTTTTACCGTTAAAGAAAAATATGCAAAAATACTTGCCGAGAGATTGACCGATGTCAGCAACGGAAAATATAGAATTAGAAGACTCGGCAGAAAATTTGATAAAATAGGTTAAAAAAGACTGCGTTTTCTATACGCAGTCTTTGCTTTGTTATATTTTTTTACTTATTGTAATAACATTAATTTCCGGGTGATTAAACAGCCTAAACGGAAATTCGGCGTTGCCTATTCCGCGCGAGACGATCAATTTGGGTCTGTCACCGTGTTCGCCCTGCGCGTATTTCGGAAATAAGCCTTGACCGGGTGAGAATACGGGACCGATAAACGGCAGTTTGAATTGACCGCCGTGCGCGTGACCGGACAGCTGCAGATCAAAATCGTATTTCTCATAATTGTTTTCCGCAACCGCTCTGAAATTTTCCGGGAAGTGGGATAAAACGATTTTATATCCCGACTTTGTGTCAAGTCTGTTGAAATACGGCGACATATCCTTGTATATAAATGTTCCGTTTTTACGCGCTTTGTAATCCTCAAAATTTGCTTGATTTTCGTCAAGACCCAAAATCTGAATAAGATTGTCATTTGTTCTGTCGGTTGCGATTTCGTTAAGTAATACTGTAAAGCCGATTTTTCTTAGCTCTTCCATAAGTTCGTCAAAATTTTCAAGCCTGCGCTCGTGGTTACCGGTTATATAGTACACGGGGCAAATTTCGACAAGTTTTTTGCCGAAATCAAGCATTTTGTCTTTGTTTTTACATTTGTCGTTAATATAATCGCCGGTTATAACTATTATGTCGGGCTTCTGATTCTTTGTGACTGACAAAATCTTTTCGCTTGATTTAGAGTGAAGGTCGGAGAGCTGAACTATTTTAATGCGATTTATTATGTTATCGCTTTTTAATCTGTATTTTGTAACATCAATCAAATTGTTTTGAAGATATAAAAATATTGCAAGCAGTAATACCGCAATAAATATAATCAAAAAAATCATATTTTCACCTCATATTTATGATAACTTTAATATTATTTTAAGTCAAGAGAAAAAAATCAAGGGAAATTTGCATTATTTGCGTATTATATTATGAAATTGTATTAATTGTCGAAATGAGGGGTATTCTTGGCACTTTCCATTAGAGAAATTACAGAGCAAAATGAATATAAAATTCTCTGCGACAAGGCAGTTTTTGCAGACAAGTCAAAGGGTAGGGTGCGCCCCGAGCAGGAGTGTGAAATAAGGACCTGCTTTCAGCGCGACAGAGACAGAATTATTCACTGTCGTGCATTTAGGCGACTTAAGCATAAAACTCAGGTTTTCCTTGCCCCCTCAGGCGACCACTACAGGACAAGACTTACCCACACTCTTGAAGTTTCGCAAATTGCACGAACAATCGCAAGAGCATTACATCTTAATGAGGATTTAACAGAAGCAATCGCTCTCGGACATGATTTAGGTCATACTCCGTTCGGACATGCAGGTGAAAGAGCACTCAATAACCTTTCGCCAAACGGATTTAAACATTATGAACAGAGCGTGCGAGTAGTTGAAAAACTTGAAAAAAACGGCAAAGGACTCAATTTGACCGACGAGGTGAAAAACGGAATACTGTGTCATACAAGCGGAGAGGATGCTTATACGCTTGAGGGTCAAATAATCAGAATTGCCGATAAAATAGCTTACATAAATCACGATATTGACGATGCAATCCAAGCCGGTGTAATGGCTGAGGAGGATATTCCGCTTGACATAAGGATGTCGCTCGGAATGAGCAAGAGCGAGCGTATTAACAATATGGTGCTCAATGTTATTAATAACAGCGACGATAAAATTTTAATGGACGATGATTTTTGGCAGCTGTTTAACGAACTGCATGAATTTATGTTTGTCGCAGTGTATAAAAATCCCGTTTGCAAGAGCGAAGAAGTTAAAGCTGTTCAAATGATTGAGAAACTTTACGAATATTACCTCCGAAATCCCGACAAAATGCCCGAGGAATATCAAATCATTGCCGACGATGAGGGAATCGATAGGGCAGTTTGCGATTACATTGCAGGAATGAGCGACAATTATTCGGTAAAAATATTTAATCAGTTGTTTGTTCCGATGTTTTGGATAGAATAATAATTTTTGAAAAAACTACAGAAAGGGTTGATAGCATATGCCGTTGCCTGACGGATTTTTACAGGAATTAAAACTTAAAACAGACATTAACGATGTAGTATCAACCTATGTTACACTCAAAAAACGCGGAAATACCTATGTCGGTTTGTGTCCGTTTCATAATGAAAAAACACCGTCGTTTACCGTTTATCCGGCTACACAAAGCTTTTATTGCTTTGGTTGCGGCGCAGGCGGTGACGCTGTTACATTTATTAAAAAAATCGAAAATCTTGATTATATAGACGCTGTTAAATTGCTTGCACAGCGCGCCGGTATGCAAATGCCCGACGATACGGCTTATGACAACGGCGTTGCCAAAACAAGGCGCAGAATACTCGAAATTAACCGTGAAAGCGCAAAATTCTTTCACAACTATATGCTCTCGCAGGACGGTCGGGCAGGACTTGATTACTTTCTGAGTAGGGGACTCTCGATTAAAACAATCAACCATTTTGGCTTGGGATATGCTCCCGACAGATGGGACAGTTTGCTCAAATATCTTAAATCAAAAGGCTTTAAAGAGTCTGAAATGCTGCAGGCAGGCGTTATCAAACGAGGCAACAGAGGTTGTTACGATATTTTCAGAAACAGAGTTATGACGCCGATTATTGATGTCAGAGGAAATGTTATCGCATTCGGCGGCAGAGTTCTTGATAACAGCAAGCCTAAATATATAAATACAAGTGATACTCTTGCGTACAAAAAAACATATGAGTTGTTCGGCCTTAATTTTGCCAAGGACAGCTCAAGCGATACGCTGATTTTATGCGAGGGGTATATGGATGTTATTGCCATGCATCAAGCAGGCTTTACAAATGCCGTTGCAGGATGCGGAACTGCCTTGACAAGCGAGCAGGTGCGACTTATAAGCAGATACGCAAAAGAAGTTATACTTGCTTATGATGCCGACGGTGCAGGGCAAAAAGCTGTTGAAAAGGCAATTAATCTGTTTAACCAAACGGATTTGAAAGTTAAAATTCCGTCACTTGTCGGCGGTAAGGACCCCGATGAGATAATCAAAACATACGGCAGGGATAAGTTTAAAGGTATGCTTGAGGGTGCATCAAATGAAATTGAATTTCATTTTCTTAAGCTCCGCGAGCAATACAACCTTAATACCACACAAGGCAAAATCGACTTTTTGAACGATGCCGTTAAAATTCTTGTCAATGTTTCACCTATTGAAAAGGATTTATATACATCGCGACTTGCAGACGAGTTGGGCGTTGAAAAAAACAGCATCAATATTCAGCTTGATTCGTATTCAAAGCGCATCAAATCGCGCCAAAAAAAGCAACAATTCAAAAAAATTGTTGAGGATAACATAAGGCAGTCACGCAAAGAAAGCTTTGAAACCTCGTTATCAACAAAACAAATTAAGGCACAGGACAGAATATTGGGACTTCTTTTAAAATATCCCGACTGTTTAAAGCTTTGTGACGAAAACACCGCCGATTTAATGAGCGACGGCTTTTATAAAACGGTGTTTCGCCTTATTACGCAAAGATTGCAAAACCAGGAGAGCATTGATTTATCCGATTTTAGCGAATTGCTTTCCGATGATGAATTAGGCAGACTTTCCGGTATAATCGCAAGGTTTGAATACAGCAATAATTCAAAAAGCGAATTTGCCGATTGTATAAACGCACTCAACGAGGAAAGCAAAAAAGCGAACACTGCCGATGTATCGGCGTTGAGCGATGATGATTTCAGAAATTTATTTAAAAACAATACATAAGAGGAGTATAAAAATATGGCTAATGCTAACACAAACGAAAAACCGTTGACAGCGGAAGAAAAAAAGGACAAGGCATTTAAAAAGCTTATCGAAAAAGGTAAGGCATCCGGTCATTTGACTGCGCAGGAGATTGATAATCTTATCGTAGAGCTTGACCTTGATGTTGACGAACTTGAAAAACTCAACGAGCAGATTGATGCCGCAAATATCAATATTATTGATGATTTTTCTGCAGAAACACTTGACGGAATTACTCTTGAGGTTGACCTTCCAAAGGAAACGGACGCAGCCGATACCGTTGCAGTTAATGACAACGCCGCTATGGATGACCCGGTTAAGGTTTATCTTAAAGAAATCGGAAGAATCCCTCTTTTGACCGCTGAGGAAGAAATAGAGCTTGCAATTAAAATTGCAGACGATGACCCGAATGCAAAGAAAAGACTTGCCGAGGCAAATCTTCGTCTTGTTGTCAGCATTGCCAAGAGATATGTCGGAAGAGGTATGCAGTTTCTTGATCTTATTCAAGAGGGCAACCTCGGTCTTATCAAGGCTGTTGACAAGTTCGATTATACCAAAGGTTTTAAGTTTTCAACATATGCAACTTGGTGGATAAGACAAGCCATCACAAGGGCAATTGCAGACCAGGCAAGGACAATTCGTATTCCTGTTCATATGGTTGAAACAATCAATAAAGTTAAAAAAGCTAATTCACAGCTTCTCCACCAAAACGGCAGAGAAGCCACTCCCGAAGAAATCGGCGAGTTCCTTGATATGCCGGTAGATAAGGTGCGTGAGATTTTGAGAGTCGCACAAGAGCCTGTTTCTCTTGAAACACCTATCGGTGAGGAGGAGGATTCCCACCTTGGCGACTTTATCCCGGATGACGATGCTTTGGCACCTGCCGACGCCGCATCAATGAGCTTGCTGAAGGAGCAGCTTTCCGAGGTGCTTAAAACACTTACTCCGAGAGAGGAAAAGGTGCTTTCTCTTCGTTTCGGTCTTGAGGACGGTAACCCGAAAACGCTTGAAGAAGTAGGCAAGGAATTTAATGTAACCCGTGAGCGTATCCGTCAGATTGAGGCAAAAGCACTCCGTAAACTTCGCCACCCGAGCAGAAGTAAAAAATTAAAGGACTTTTTGGATTAATGGACGAAATTAGAATTCAGCGAATCAACGAACTTGCAAGGAAATCAAAAACTCCGTCAGGGCTTACAGAGCAGGAAAAGGCGGAACAAAAGATTTTAAGGCAAGAATATATCGCATCCTATAAGAGAAACCTTGTTTCTCATCTTGAAAGCATTTATATTGTTGATGAAAACGGAAATAAGCATAAAGTGGAGAAAAAGAAATAATGCCAAAGCTTATAATAATCGAAGGGCTTGACGGCTGCGGTAAGTCAACTCAAACACAATTGCTTGAGAATTTTTTTAAAGACTCAAATGTTGATTACAAAAAAATAAAACTGCCTGATTATGACAGCCCGTCAAGCACGCTCGTAAAAATGTATCTCGCCGGCGAATTCGGCAAAAATGCAAGTGATGTAAACGCATATGCCGCAGGGTCCTTTTATGCTGTTGACAGATTTGCGTCATATGTTTTGAATTGGAAAAAAGATTATGACAACGGCACCGTTATCCTTGCCGACAGATACGCAACCTCAAATTCCATTTATCAAATGGAAAAAATCGAGCCGTCAAAATGGGACGAATATCTCGATTGGAGCGCCGATTTTGAATATAATAAAATCGGTATTCCTCGCCCGGACTGCGTTATTTTCCTCGATATGCCGGTAGAGATTTCGCAAAAGCTTATGACATCACGCTACAACGGCGACGAGGGCAAGAAAGATGTTCATGAGGCTAATGTCGAATTTTTGCAAAAATGCAGAAAATCGGCGCTTTACACCGCTGAAAAACAAGGCTGGTGCGTTGTTCAATGTTCCGACGGCAAAAATCCATTGCCTATTGAGCAAATTCATAATAAAATAGTTGATATTGTTAAAAAGGAGATTTATGCTTAATTTCAAGGTGCCCGAGCTTTCAGATAAGCAGTGGGCAGACAAATGCTTAAAGCATGCCGCAAGTATGAATTGCGATTACACATTCGGTAATTGCTATTTGTGGCGACTTGCTTATAACACGGAAATTTGCAAATACAAAAACTTTTTCATTTGCCGCTGGGGAAACGGCGACGATATAACATATTCATTGCCACTCGGTGAGGGCGATTTTACAGACGCAATATGCGCAATGGTCGAAAATGCAAAGGATTGCGGTCATAAACTTAAAATTTACGGTGTTACCGAGGGGTATTGGGGAATGCTCCAAGAGGCGTTCACCGGAAAATTTGATTACACTTACGATCCGGGTAATTTCGATTATATTTATTCAGTTCAAAAAATGGCGTCGCTCAGCGGTAAAAAATACCATTCAAAGCGCAATCACATAACTAATTTTAAAAAGAACCATCCTGATTGGTCATTCGAAATAATCAATAAAGATAATATTTCGCAATGCCTTGAGGCGCACGCCAAATGGATTGCCTCAAAGGACCCCGAAGATGAAGAGGATATAAGCGAATACAGTCTTGAATTTGAGGCTGTTGCCGAAGCGTTTGAAAATTATGACGCGCTCGATTTAAAGGGCGGACTTATTAAAGATGGAGACGAAGTAATTGCCTTTACACTCGGCGAAGCACAGGCAAGCGGAAAATGCTTTGTTACTCACTTTGAAAAAGCACCGGGTGATGTTCAAGGCGCGTTTGCTATAATTAATCAGGAATTTACAAAAAATTGCCTTATGGACTATGAATATGTCAATAGGGAAGAGGATTTGAATATCGAGGGCTTGCGCAAGGCAAAGCAATCATATTATCCTGAAATTTTGCTTGAAAAATGTTTGGCGGTTTATCATGGTTAATTTTGTTACCGATAAAAATAAGATAATTGAACTTTGGCAGGAGGCGTTCGGCGACTCACGCGGGGAAATACTTTATTTTACAGATAACCTAAAAAACGGAAAATGCATCGGCATATCTGAAGTTGATGAACTTGCATCTATGCTTTTTCTTGTTAAATGCAATTTCGGCAGTTATATTTATGCCGCATGCACGCGAAAGAAATACCGCGGCGGCGGATATATGACGCAATTGCTTGATTACGCAAAAGATAATGAAAGTTCGCTTTGTCTTATTCCTGCGAGCGATTCACTTGTTGATTTTTATTATAAACGCGGCTTTACAGAGCATGCTCATATTGAGGATATTTGCTTTGACGAATGTGACGGAATAAAGGAATATTTGCTTGAGGGATACAGTCTGACTGACCCGCAGGTTATGATATATAAAGAGGTGTAATTATGGTTTATGTATTTTTGGCAGACGGCTTTGAAATTATTGAGGCACTTGCTCCGGTAGATATGCTTCGCCGTGCAAAAATTGATGTTAAAACAGTCGGAGTGACAGGCGAGACGGTAAGATCGTCCTGCGGCGTTGATGTTACAACCGATATTACGATTGATGAATTTGATTTCTATGACGTTCAGGCAATTGTTTTACCGGGTGGAATGCCGGGAACACTTAATTTGGAAAATTGCAGCGCCGTTCAGTCCGCAATTGACAATGCCGTTAATACTAACTGCCTATTATGTGCAATTTGTGCAGCTCCGTCAATTCTCGGTCATAAGGATTTGTTAAACGGCAAAAAAGCAATTTGTTTCCCCGGTTTCGAGGATGCATTGAGCGGCGCGGAGTTGTCAAAAGAATATGTTGTTCGCGACGGCAATTATATAACCGCTCGCGGCGCAGGTGTATGCATTGATTTCGGTCTTGAAATTGTTAAGGCAATCAAGGGCGATGACGAGGCAAACAGAGTTAAAGAGTCTATTCAATGCAGATAAAGGATGAAATCAGACAAGAAATCAAGGAAAAACGCAGTCATATTGATAATAAGTCGGACAGAGATTCTGCCGTGTGTGCGAATGTGATTAATTCACACATTTTTAAAAATGCGGACACAATTTTGTGCTATTCTGCATTGAGGTATGAAATTTTAACCGATGAAATTATAAAGTGTGCTCTTGTTCTTGATAAAACGGTTGCCTTGCCTTATTGCACAGATAAAAACGGTAATATGCAATTTTACATAATTAAATCATTTGATGATTTAAAACAAGGCTCATTCGGAATCAGCGAGCCTGATACCGACAAATGCAAACTTTTGCAATCATTCAACAATGCAATAATCATTGTTCCGGGGCTTTGTTTTTCGACGGATGGGAGACGGCTCGGCTACGGAAAAGGATATTATGACAGATTTTTGCAAAACAACTCTTTAATTTCTCTCGGTTTGTGTTATAATACATTCATCAGAAATTATATACCCGTCGGTGAGTTCGACAAATCGGTAGATTTTGTCATAACCGAAGATTCTGTTATTAACTGCAAAGCCGATAAATAATATTTATCTTATCATATTACTTCAAGGAGAAAATATGGATAATTTAGACTTCAATTTGGAAGAAACCGAAAAAAAAGGTGACATTTATTTTTCAAACAATGTTACCGATTCTGCTGCCGACAAAAAAACACAGTCGGGCGGCAAATCAAAATCTTCCGCAAAAGCCAAGCAAAGAAAACTTAAAACAAAAGGTGCAGGTTCGACATACGCTTTTTTCATTTTTGTAATTGTTGCCTCAATGATAATTTCCGTTTACGCAATTTTTTGTATGAATGATGTTTTGGCTATTACTAAAAATTCTGCGTCAGTTACTGTTTCGTTTTCATCAACCGTTGAATCAAGCGACGATGCGATTGATGTTCTTCACAAAAACGGTTTAATTACCTGCAAAAATTTCTGCAAGGCGTTTGTTAAACTGCGTGATAAGGTGATTTCTTCACCAAAACTCGGTGGACCTTACGATTCGGGCGTTTATTACTTAAACGGTAAGATGGGCCTTGAGGGTATGCTTATTACCTTGAAAGGTGATACAAATAAGTCAAATGAAACGGTTTCACTTACATTCCCCGAGGGTTACACAGTGCCCGAGATTGTAAACAAACTTGCCGAAAACGATGTTTGCGATAAAAATTCGCTTCTTTCCGTTATTCAAACAACCGATTTCTCATATTCACTTGTCAGCAATTTAAAAGCGCAGGAGTCTGTTCCGTACAGACTTGAGGGCTATTTGTTCCCGGACACATATGAGTTTTTCGTTGACGAGAGCGCCGCATCTACAATCAGAAAATTCCTTGAAAACGGCGACCAAAAGTTTACCGAGGCTTACAGAAAACAGGCTAAAAAGCGCGGATATTCGACTTATCAGATAATGACAGTTGCTTCAATTGTTCAAAAGGAAGCCGCAAATGACGACCAAATGAAAACAATTGCAGGCATTATATACAACAGAATTGAGGATAAAACCAATAATTTCCCGACTCTCGGCTGTCAGTCAACTTCCGACTATATCAACAACAAGGTTAAGCCGGCATTGTCGTCAACCTCAGCACATACTGCGGAGTATTATTTGAAATATTACAATACAAATAACGATTCCACGGTTAAAGGTTTACCTGCAGGCCCGATTTGCAGCCCCGGTAAAAAGGCAATCGAAGCTGCTCTTTATCCGAAAGATACAAAGGCAATGTTCTTCTTCCATGATACAAAGGGAAATATCTATACTGCCAAAACTTATGCTGAATTTAAGGAAAAGGTTGCAACATATGCACCTTATTTGAGTTATTAATATGCAAAATCACAATATTGAATTATTATCACCCGCAGGTGATTCCGAAAGGCTGAAACTTGCAGTTAAATTCGGCGCCGACGCTGTATATGTTGGCGGCGAGCAATTCGGAATGAGAACAAATCCCTCAAATTTCAGTGCGGATGAATTGAAAAATGCCGTTGAGTTGGTCCATTCCGAAAATAAAAAACTTTATTTAACATGTAACACGCTGCCTCGTAATAATGAAATTGAGGCGTTGCCCGATTATTTAAAATCCGCCGCACAAATCGGCGTCGATGCCCTAATTATCGCCGATATGGGCGTTCTTGCACTTGCAAAAAAATATGCCCCCGATGTTGATATCCATATGTCAACACAGGTCGGTATTGTCAACTATGCAAGCGCAAACGCGCTTTACGATATGGGAGCTTCAAGAATAGTGACCGCTCGTGAGCTTTCTCTCAATGAAATTCGCGAAATCAGAGAAAAAACAAATCCTAATCTTGAAATTGAAACTTTCATTCATGGTGCAATGTGTATGAGTTTCAGCGGAAGATGCATTTTGTCAGATTATATGGTCGGCAGAGATGCAAACCGCGGCGATTGCGCGCAACCGTGCCGTTGGAAGTATCATCTTGTTGAGGAAACCCGACCGGGTCAGTATTTCCCGATAAATCAAGATGACAAAGGAACATACATTTTCAATTCAAAAGACCTCTGTATGATTAAATATTTGTCGGACCTTGACAGAGCAGGAATTGATTCCTTCAAAATTGAGGGCAGAGCAAAGAGCGAATATTATACGGCGATTGTCACATATGCTTACAGAAATGCGCTTGATGAATATTTTGCCGCAGGCAGACCCGACAATTTTGTTCCGTCGCAGTGGATTCTTGACGAGATGGAAAAAATGAGCCACAGAGAGTACACAACCGGATTTAATTTCGGACCGATTGACAAAGGTCAGGTGCTTGATACAGGCGGATATATTCGCAATTGGGATGTTTGCGCATTGTATAAGGATTATTCAAACGGCAAGCTTACTGTATCGCAGCGTAACAGATTTTATCAAGGCGATGTTCTCGAAGTTGTCGAGCCGGGCAAAAAGCCTTATCAAATCAAGGTTGAAAATTTGTTCAATGTTAATGACAATGAATATACCGATGTTGCAAACAAAGCAACCGATGTTTATACATTCGATTGCAATGCCCCGATTTCGAGCGATGCTATTTTCAGAGTAAAAAGAAAATAATCATTATAAATTTAAACCCTTTCGTCAATAATACGAAAGGGTTTGTTTTATGAGAAAAAGAATTGCATGCTTTATATCTGCGGTCGTTTTTTTGTGCGCAACATTGATGGGCAGAATCGGTTATATTGTGTTCGGCGGTGAATATACTGTCTCGCAAGGTTACAATTCATATTCACTGACCGCCTGTGAAATACCGACGACACTTTATTACAGTGATATGGGCAAAATTAATAACAATAAAACAGTTTATCTTGCCGTAATAAGACCGAATGAAAAATGTATCGGAGAACTGTATTCTCTCTTTGATTATCAAAAAAGGAACGAAATTATAGAAAAACTGAAAAAAGGTTATCCGATTATAGAAAAACTTGATACTGACGACACACCCCCGAGCCTTAAATATATAAAGATTATAAAGGCAACTGAAGAAAAATCAACCGATATGCAGATAATCAACAAAGAAAGTTCGGGACTTTTGTATTATGTTAAAAACAAAAACGGAAAAATCAAGGTTAATTTCAGCGTTGATGCACGAGGCAGACTTCTTGATGGTGACGAGGGAACTGTTATATATGATGATTATTCAACAACAAGCGGATTAAAACTTACGATTAATAAAAAAATTCAAGCTATTGCTCAAAATTCCGCAAAAAGCATAAATAACGGCTGTGTTATAATTATGAATACAGAGGATTCATCTATTCTTGCGTGTGTCAATAAACCGTCCGACAGTTATGTGAACAAGGCACTTTCGCAATATGCTGTCGGCTCGATTTTCAAGCTTGTTGTTGCCGCGTGCGCAATTGAAAATAATGTATTTTTGCAATATAACTGTAATGGTAAAATCAAGGTAGGGGATACCGAATTTTCATGCCAAGGCAAAAAGGCGCATAAAAATCAAGGATTAAAGGACGCGCTTGCAAATTCGTGCAACTGTTATTTTGTAAATTTGGCGCTGACCCTCGGTCAAGACAAACTGTTAAAAACCGCAAATGAATTTGGATTTGCCGATAACACAACTCTATACGGCGATTGGAATATAAAAAATGCATCATTGCCTAATAAGAGCAACCTCGCTTTAAAAGGTCAGCTTGCGCTTTTTGGCTTCGGTCAAGGAAAATTTACGGCGTCGCCGCTTCAAATGTGCAATGTATTATGCACAATCGCAAACGGCGGAACATATAATAAAACCAAACTCGTTTCATCGATTGTTGACGACAGAAAAAAGCAAACCGAAATTAAATATCAAAAGGAAAAGCGCATTCTTACAAAAAGCCAGGCAAAGCGACTCATAGGATATATGCGCTATGTTGTCACAGACGGCACCGGTGCCAATGCAGAAACATATAGGCACAAGTCAGCAGGAAAAACGGCAACTGCACAAACCGGTCAATATAATTTTGGTATTGAAAAACTTAATACATGGTTTGCCGGTGTTTATCCGTATGACAACCCAAAGTATGCAATTGTTATTATGACAGAAAACGGAATAAGCGGCTCAAGCGACTGTTGTCCTGTTTTTCGTACAATTGTTGAAAACCTCGACAATATGTGATATAATAATCGCAGTGGAGGTGTGTTATATGGCAAGCACAAAATTAAAAACGTTGTTGGTTTATAAGCTTTTAAATGATTATTCGGACGAAAATCATCCGCTTTCAACTCCGGAAATTATTGATATGCTTAAAGACTACGGCATAACGTGTGAAAGAAAATCAATTTACGCCGATGTTAAGCAACTCAATGATGTCGGTTTTGACATTGTTTCAACTAAATCAAAAAAACGCGGATTTTTTGTAGGCTCGCGCCAATTTGAACTTGCTGAGGTAAGACTTTTGATAGATGCGGTTTCGTCGGCAGGATTTATCACACCGAAAAAATCTAAGGATTTGATTAAAAAGCTTGAAACGCTTGTTTCAAAAAATCAAGCTAACGAACTTGTCTCGCAGGTGTATATTGACTCCGATACAAAATGCGATAACGAAGATATTTACTATACTATTGACTCACTCCACTCAGCAATTTTAGAAGGCAAAAAAGTGCGCTTTGAATATAAGCGCAGAAATATTGATAAGGAAAATGTAAAAAATTATACAACCAAAATATTTACCGTCTCGCCTTATGCAATGATTTGGCGCGGCGACCATTATTATTTAATCTGTAATAATGAAAAATATGACAATTTGATGAATTTGAGACTCGACAGAATCAGACGCGTTTATAAAATTAACGAAGTTGTGCGCCCAATGTCGGAGGTAAGCGAATACAGCGAAAAATTCGATGCCGCAGATTATGTTTCAAAGTCGTTTAATATGTTCAGCGGTGCTGTTGATAATGTAAAGCTCCAATGCAATTTGGATTTAAGGGAGGAGATTATGGATAGATTTGGTTCAAAAATTCCTCTTAAAGCCATTGACTCAAACCATTTTGAAACAACAATTCCTGCTGCCGTATCTGACGGACTTGTATCTTGGATTATGAATTTCGGTAACAAAATCAAGGTTGTTGAACCCCAGTCGCTTGCCGCTGCCGTTAAAGAGCGTGCAATTCAAATCGCTCAAAATTATTAAAATTTAATAATGCGTATTACATTATCAAAATATTGTTTACATAAGTTTATAAATATGTTATAATTAGACAAAAGTTTATTATTTGAGGGCGGTATTATGGCTTATTATATTGTTTTGTCAATCGGACTTGTTGTGTCATTAATGTTTTGTATTAAGCGCAGAAAGGGTTTCAGCGTTTCAAATCTAATGTTTAAATCAGTTTCAAGCCTTTGCTATCTTTTGACTGCCGCTTTTGCACTTGTTATGAACAGCTCGGCTAATATTTACGGCTCGCTTATTATATTTGGCGGTGCGCTCGGCCTTGTCGGAGATATATCTCTTGATTTAAAGGGAATATATAAAAAGGACGAAAGTACATATTTGATCGGCGGATTTATTTTCTTTTTAATCGGACATTTGTTTTATTCAGGCGCAATTATTTATTCAATAAAAATGAAATGGTGGATCGTTTTGATTTGTCTTGCCGTTTCAATCGCATTCAGCTTTGCAAATGTTGCAATGTCAAGGGTTATGAAAGTGCATTTCGGCGCATACAGAAACATTGTATTTGGCTATGTTATTTTCCTTTCGTTGACAATGGTATTGGCAATTGTTGCCGTTTTTCTTTCACATTTTGAAAAAAAATACATTTTGCTTGCAATCGGTGCAATTTGCTTTACACTTTCCGACGCAATTTTGTCGTCTACATTTTTTGGCAGAGGAAAGGACGGCAGTTTTTATCTTTTCACAAATCACTTTCTTTACTATGCCGGTCAATATCTCATTGCGTCATCGGTTATGTTTATGTAATTTTTGAATTAATTTTTAAAAATATATTGACTTGTTTTTTAATCAGTGGTATTATATCAAAGTCGCTAAAGCGACATTCGGGCCATTAGCTCAGTTGGTCAGAGCTCCCGGCTCATAACCGGTCGGTCCGGGGTTCGAGTCCCTGATGGCCCACCAAAAGCAATTTCTTTTGAAATTGCTTTTTATTTTTGCCGTGCTTTTGCGCGGCTTTTTTATTTTGAATCGTTGTTATATTGCTTTTTTGTTTTGCATATTGTTTATTGTAAAAGAAAGGAGCAATGCTATGGACATTAACAAGGAATATTCCTGTTTTGAACGAAATTGTATTGTTTATCAAAAGAATATTGATAATGAAGCGGACTATCAAGAAGCGTTGCCGGAATATTGCGACGATGTTTTCAAGGTCGCAAAATGTGAGGTGCGAAATTATATAACCTCCGTAAATGTTGCTTTGAATGAGGTTAAAATGTACGGAAAGGTTGAAATCTGCCTTACATATTACAATGAAAATTCAAATCTTTGCTATGCCGATTTTGATGAGGAGTTTGAAAAAACAGTCGAGGTTGACAGTATTAAGACCGACAGCGCATTTGCCTGTGCAATATGTGTTGATAAATATGCCGGTTTTCGTGTCATAAATCAAAGGCGAATTGATATTCATTCGCTCTCGACTATCTCGCTGTCGGTATATGATAAGGTAACATGTCAAAATATTAAATCATGTGAAAATTCAAAACTTCGTGTTGAACGGGTTAAACTTGCAAACATTTTTGATTCATCAATTAATAAATGCGAATTTGATGAGGATATTGCTCTCCCTGCCGATTTGCCCGAGATAAAGCGCATAATCAGTTCTTCATCGTTTGTAACTCTCGGCGAAACGAAAATTATACAAGATAAGGTACTTATTAAGGGCACTGTCAATCTTTCTGTTCTTTATACCTCAAGCGAGGATGAAAAAATATGCAAATGCGATTATTCATTCGATGTTTCAAAGATAGTCGATTGCGTTGGCTTGAGCGAAAGTGATATTGTAAGCGTAAGACTTTCTGTCGGCGGTCTTTATTTTAAGCTTAAGAGTTCGCAGGATAATTCGATTTCACATATCGAGGCATACGGAGATATCATTATATCGACAGTGTTTGTTAAAGAGGGTATGTGCGACATTGTGACCGACGGATATATTCCACGCACAAAATGTAATTGCTCATACAGCAATATTATGTGCAACTACAGCGGCGCTGCTCTTAACAATACCTTTAAAGAAAATCTAAGTTTCGAATTTCAAAATAAGTTGGGCGAAATCAAAGAGGTTAATGTTCGCTTGTCAGATGTTTGCTGCAAAAAGGGCATACTTGAAATTACAGCCTTTGTTTCTGTTCTTTCAATCAATGACGGTGTTTTGTGTTCGTATAGCGAAAGCAATCAGTTTCAGATAGATGCCTCAGGATTTTCGCAAGCCGTTTGCGGTGCAAATATCATAAGCTATGACTATTCGCTCAAAAGTGACAATTGCATCGAATTGAGATTGATGCTGAATATTATCGGCTGTTCATTTAATACTGTTAACAAAAACATTCTTTCGGAGATAACGCCAACAGATAAAATCGCCAATTCGCATGAAATGAGCATATACTTTGCAAAGCAGGGTGAGGAAGTCTGGAATATTGCAAAATCGTTTTCGTCTGATATTGATTTAATTAAAAGAGATAACGATTTGTCAGGCGATGTTATTGAAAATAATTCTGTCTTACTGATATTAGGAGTGTAGGTGAGTAATATGAAAAATAATATTTATGCCGACATCTCCTCAAGAACGGGCGGAGATATTTACATCGGCGTTGTAGGTCCGGTCAGAACAGGAAAGTCAACATTTATCAAACGATTTATGGATGCGCTCGTTATTCCGAATATCCCGGGTGAATTTGAAAAAGAGCGCGCGCGCGACGAACTGCCTCAGTCTGCCGCAGGCAGAACAATAATGACAACAGAGCCTAAATTTATCCCGGAAGATTCAATCGAAATCTCAATGCAGGATAATATTCGTCTTAAAGTAAGAATGATTGATTGCGTCGGTTATGTTTTGCCGAGCAGCGAGGGATATATAGAAGACGATCAACCGAGAATGGTTATGACTCCATGGTATGACGAGGAAATACCGTTTAATATGGCTGCCGAAATCGGCACAAAAAAGGTTATTCAGGAGCATTCGACAATAGGGCTTGTAGTAACCACGGACGGCTCAATAAGTTCTATTCCTCGTGAAGAGTATGAGGAAGCAGAAGAGCGCGTTATCAGTGAATTAAAGGAGCTTAACAAGCCGTTTGTTGTTTTGCTTAACAGTGTCAATCCGGAAGAGGACAGCGTTATCCAAATGGGAAGTGAGTTGTCGCAGAAATACAACGTTCCCGTTTTGCCCGTCAATTGTCTTGAAATTACGGAGTCGGAAATAAAAAATATCCTCGGCAATTTGCTTTATGAATTTCCCGTTGAATCAATCGGATTTGATATGCCGTCATGGTTTAAAAGCCTTGAAAGCGACGATAAGGTACGTGTTTCCGTAACATCGAGCGTTAAATCGTTATCCGCAGAAATTAAGAACATACGAAGCGTTTATAAATTTGCCGATTCTTTGAGCGAATGTGAGGATATTGTTTCTTCAAAGGTGACAGATATTGATTTGTCATGCGGCGAAGCAGTTATGAGCATTTCACTTGACGGTGCATATTTTTATTACCTGCTGTCGCAAAAATGCGGTATTAAAATCAACAGCGACGATGACCTTTTGCGTGAAATATGCAACCTTGCCAAAATAAAATCGCGTTTTGAGCGTATTGAAACAGCACTTCAGCAAGTTGACCAAACGGGATACGGCATAGTTATGCCAACTCTTGACGAATTGTCGCTTGAAGAACCCGAAATTATGAAACAGGGAGGCAAATACGGCGTTCGTCTTAAAGCTCATGCTCCGTCAATACATATGATTAAGTGCAACACATATACCGAGGTTGCTCCGATTGTCGGCAGTGAGTCGCAAAGTCAAGAACTCGTTATGTATCTACTCAAAGAATTTGAAAACAATCCGTCTGAAATATGGAATACAAACATTTTCGGCAAATCACTTCATTCACTCGTTAATGAGGGACTTAACAACAAGCTTTACAGAATGCCGGAAGACGCAAGAAACAAATTCAGAGAAACGATTGAAAGAGTTATTAACGAGGGCTGCTCGGGCTTAATATGCATTATTTTATAAACAAAATGGCGAATGACACAAACCAATGTGCCATCCGCCTGAATTATTTAATACATATTTGATAAATGATTATTGCAATCACCGCAGCATGCAGAATAATTAAAAAGGGCATACCGACCATAAACTTTTTGTGCTTTGTTTTGTGGCGAACAGCTTTCATTGCCGCATAACTGCCTGCCGCGCCGCCGTAAATTCCGATAACCCAAAGCAATTTTTCGCTTATTCTTCTTTTGCCCTTTATTGCAAGGCGCTTATCTGCAATATTTATTAGTGCGCCGACTGCATTTATGATACAATAATAAATTGCAATTATTGTCAGCTTTTCCATCAGCAGTTAAATTCTTTTAAATCTTTCAAATCAAAATCACCGATTGCAAGCTTTTCGCCTTTTCTGAATAAATTTCCGTTTTGGTCGTCAATTCCGAATACTGCGGAGCATTTTGGGCAAACAAGAAAATAAACATTCTTCGAATAAATAAGCGGGAATTTCGGTATAAATCTTGTGTCAAGATTTGAAAATACCGAAAAATTTGTTTTTTGATTGCATTTTGGGCAGGTTATTTCGACACTTTCTCCAATTGAATCTATTTTATTTGAATTGCCAATTTTATATTCCATAAAAATACCTCTGTGTTTTGGTTGTATATATGATACAACATATTTTAAAAGTGTTCAAGTATGAAAAAAGTTTTTTTATTGATATTGTCATTAGTTCTTGTTTTGTCCGGTTGTTCGTATTCACGCACCGGCAACGATTCTGCGCATACAAAAACTCAAAGAGGCGATTATGTAAAGTCCGTTTGGGTTGCTTACTATGAGTTGCAGGAATTCATTAAAGATGACGAGTCGGACTTTGAAAATGAGATTGAAAAGCGCTTTTCACAGCTTAAGGATATGGGATTTAATACCATAACAGTTCAGGTGCGCCCGTGTGCCGATGCGTTTTATAAATCGGCCTATTTTCCGTCAAGCAAATACTGCTTTGGTAAGCAGGGTGTCGATATGCCTTATGACCCGCTGAAAATAATGTGTGCCGTTGCCGAGAAACAAGACTTGTCACTCGAGGCTTGGATAAATCCGTATCGCGTAAGTCAGGATAATGACATAAACAAATTGTGCGACACAAACTTTGCAAAAAAGTGGTATAAAAACAAGTCGAAAAAAAGGAATATTTATGTTTCAAAAAAGGCGGCTTACTTTAACCCTGCAAGCAGTGATGTTAACAAACTGATTGTAAACGGTGTTAAAGAAATTGTTGAGAATTATTCCGTTTCGGCAATTCATTTTGATGATTATTTTTATCCCGATACAGATAAGAGTATAGACAACGCAGAATATCAAAAATATCTCAAAAAAGGCGGCAAATCAAGTCTTTCCGATTGGCGGCGTGAAAATGTCAGCAACATGATAAAGTCTGTTTATTCAGCCGTTAAAAGCGTAAATAAAAAAGTAAAATTCGGCATAAGTCCGGCATCAAATATTGATAATGATTATTCAAGCCTTTATGCCGATGTTGAAAAGTGGTCACAAGACAGCGGATATATCGACTACATATGCCCCCAAATTTATTTTGGCTTTAAAAATGTTAAGCAGCCTTTTATGCAAACAACAAAAAAGTGGACGAATACCGCAAAATGTGATTTGTATATTGGGTTGCCGCTTTATAAATGCTCAAAGCCCGATGAATATGCCGCCAAAAATGACGAATCCATTATTAATGAGTTCAAAAATAACAACGATATTATTGCAAGACAAATAAGGTATATTAAAAATTTTGACGAAATCGGCGGATTTTACTTATTTTCGTATAGCTGTTTATTTGATGAGAATTGCAAAAATGAGGTAGAAAACCTCCTGAAAGAAATGAGAGAGTAGGTTGGGAAGTTAACCCAATCTACTCTCTTATTTTTCCTATACATTCATCAATTACTTCATCATAGCCGGTTACAATCACAGGTTTGATTTGACCGATTAAATTTTTGTCGCTTTTGATTTTTACGGGCACATAATTTTTCGTGTATCCTTGATATTCATCATTACCGACCTTGTTTTCAATTAAAACATCAAGAGTTTGATTAATCAGAGATTCAAAATAATCAATTCTTACTTTTTGCGTTTCTTCAATCATTATTTTAGCACGGCGTTCCTTTTCTGCTTTCGTAACATTGTCACCGCGCTTTGATGCCGCTGTGCCTTGCCGCTCGGAGTAGGGGAAGGTGTGTACCTTTTCAAATCCGACAGACTTGACAAACTCAAGCGAATCGTAAAAATCGTCCTCTGTTTCGTCATTAAATCCTACCATAACATCCGTTGTGATTGTTGCGTCATCAAATCTTTTGCGAAGTTTTTCGCACAGTTCACGATATTCTGCGCTGTCATAGTGTCTGTTCATCGACTTTAATGTTTTATCACAGCCGCTTTGGAGGGAAATATGAAATTGGGGGCAAAATTTGTCATATTTTGCAAGACCGTCGATGATCTCATCTGTTATATGGTCAGGCTCGAGGGAACCAAGTCTCACACGAATTATTTTGTTGTTTTCACAGCAAACTCCGACGGCATCAACGATATTAAAATCACTGCCCTTACCGTACGATGAAAGATTGATTCCAACCAAAACAATTTCTTTAACACCGTTATCGGCAAGCGAGTTAACTTCATTTTTTAAATCATCAAGTGACTTTGAGCGAACTCTGCCACGCGACATCGGAATAATGCAGTATGAACAAAATCTGTCACAACCGTCCTCAATTTTAACAAACGCTCTGATTCTTTTATTAAAGCTGTCAATTGAGCATGTCGAGAATGCATCGTCGCGCTCATGCTTTTTTATGTCAACAATTCTGTTATGGGTTGCCGTGTACTGATTGATAAGCGTTAAGATGTCATTATTGCTCTTGTTGCTGAGAACAATATCCGCTTCGTCAAGCTGCTTTGCACTTTCAGGAAAAGCCTGCGGCATACAACCGGTAAGTATTACGGTTGAGTTCGGATGCTTTCTTTTGAATTTTCTGACATTTTGGCGTGTCTTTTGATCTGCCGTCGCCGTGACTGTGCAAGAATTAACGATGTAATAATCTGCTTCATCATTTGATGAAACAATCTCAAATCCTGCGTTTTTCAGCAGCTCTGCCATATATTCGCTTTCATATTGGTTGACCTTGCAACCGAGTGTATAAAATGCGGCTTTCATTATGTAAATTCCTCTTTGTATAGATATTATTTTGTATTATAACAAATCGTAATCATTATTACAACTTTTTTTGAATAATATTTAGTGGTGATATTTATGAAAAAATTAGCAGTGTTTGTATTAGCCGTAATATTTGCGTTATCAATCCCGGTTTGCGCTTATGCCTCAAAAAATGATGAAAATGTTAAAGCAGAAAGTGTTGTCTTAATGTGTCTTGACACCGGCGATGTGCTTTATGAAAAAAACAAAGACAAGAAAGCTTACCCCGCGTCAGTGACAAAAGTAATGTCAATATTGCTGACAGTCGAGGCGCTTGACAGCGGAAAAATAAAAATTAATGACAAAGTGACGGCATCAAAAAATGCAATGAAAATGGGCGGATCTCAAATTTGGCTCGAGGTTGGCGAGAAAATGACTGTAGAGGAATTGTTGAAAGCGGTTATCATAGCAAGTGCAAATGATGCCTGCACGGCTCTCGGTGAGTATATTGCAGGTTCAAGTTCGGGATTTGTCGATATGATGAATGAGCGCGCAAGTCAATTGGGCTTAAAGAATACAAATTTTGAAAATTGCACAGGCCTTGACGATTCGGTTAAGAATCATTATTCCTCGGCATATGACCTTGCGGTAATCTCACGAGAGGTTATGAAACATAAAATAATAACGAAATATTCTACGGTGTGGCTCGACTCCCTCAGAGGAGGAAAAACAGAACTTAATAATACAAACAAATTGGTTAATACTTATAACGGTATAACAGGTCTTAAAACAGGAACAACATCGAAAGCCGGATTTTGTGTCAGTGCGACAGCAAAGCGTGACGGATTGTCACTCGTTGCCGTAGTTCTCGGTGCCAAAACAAGTGATGACAGATTTGACACAGCCTCATATCTTCTTGATAAGGGCTTTGCCGAATATAAACTTGTTGAGCCAAAAACAGACAGTAAAAAAATATCCTCTGTCAATATAAAACTCGGCACAAAAAAATCAATAACGCCCGTTTTACAAACCGATGTAAATGCGGTATTAGTGAAAAAAGGAGCAAAAAATATTGAATACAAGTATAGCATTGATGAAGAAGCCGCAGCACCAATCAAAAAAGGCGACATTCTCGGAAACATTGCCGTGACATGTGACGGCAAGGAAATTTCAAGGATAAACCTTGTTTCTCCCGACAGTGTTGAAAAAATAACTTTCGATTTCATATTTAAGAACATTCTGTTAAATATCTAATTATTATATAAATTGTTATTGATTTTTTTTGCCGATTGATGTAGAATAACAGACAAATTTATATTATTGTGAATAAAAGAGGTTTAAAAATGGCTTTGAATTTTGAATCAAAGTATTCGGAAAATATTGTCACAAAGGCAGATATTGACGCTATGGCACCAAAAGCTGTTGAGGCAATGAATACTTTAATGAATAAGACGGGAGAGGGCAACGACTTTTTGGGTTGGGTTGACCTTCCGACAAATTACGATAAGGAAGAATTTGCAAGAATCAAGGAATCGGCAGAATATATCAAAAACAACTGCGATGTTTTGATTGTCATCGGTATCGGCGGTTCATATTTGGGCGCAAGAGCCGTTATCGAGGCTTTAAAATCATCAAACTACAACCTTTTGAAAAAGGATACTCCGCAAATCTATTTTATCGGTAATTCTATCAGTCCCGCATCGCTTAACGAAATTGTTTCGCTTTGCGAGGGCAAGGATATTTGCGTTAATGTAATTTCAAAGAGCGGCACTACAACAGAGCCTGCAATCGCTTTCAGAGTGTTCAGAGAGCTTGTTAACAAAAAGTATTCCAAAGAAGAAGCTGCTAAAAGAATTTTCTGCACAACAGATAAGGCAAAGGGAACTCTTAAGAGTCTTGCCGACGAAGAGGGATATGCAACATTTGTCGTACCGGATGATGTCGGCGGCAGATATTCCGTTCTCACAGCGGTTGGCCTTTTGCCGATTGCCGTTGCCGGAATTGATATTGATAGACTTATGCTCGGTGCAAGAAATGCACAAAACGAGCTTTGCAGTGAAAATCTTGAAGAAAACCCATGTCTTAAATATGCGGCAGTAAGAAACTGTTTCTACAACAAGGGCAAAAAGTGCGAATGCTTTGTTTCGTATGAGCCGAGCATGGCTATGTTCAACGAATGGCTCAAACAGCTCTTCGGCGAGAGCGAAGGCAAAGACGGTAAGGGACTTTTCCCGGTATCCTGTGTATTTTCAACCGATCTTCATTCACTCGGTCAATATATTCAGGAATCGGGCGGCTCATTGATGTTTGAAACCGTTGTTAAATTTAATACAACAGATAACGATTTTGTTATTGACGAGCAGGAGGGCAATATTGACGGCCTTAACTTCCTCGCAGGCAAAAAGATGAGCTATGTAAACGATAAGGCAAGACAGGGCACACTTCTTGCTCACACAGCCGGCGGAGTTGGCAATCTTATTGTTGAATCCGATAAACTTTGTGAAGAAGAACTTGGTTATCTCATTTATTTCTTTGAAAAGGTTTGTGCTGTTTCAGGCTATATTCTCGGTGTAAATCCGTTCAATCAGCCGGGTGTTGAAAGCTATAAAAAGAATATGTTTGCACTTCTCGGTAAGCCCGGTTATGAAAGTGAAAAAGAAAACCTTGAAAAACAATTGGGTTTATGATACTATATAGTTGAAAAAGATATTTTACCTATTCAGGAGGAATAAACATGATTAAACTTATTATCGGTAACAAAGGCGCCGGAAAGACCAAAAGACTTATCGACCTTGTTAATTCTTGTGTCGAAAATTCAGACGGCAACATTGTTTGTATCGAAAAAGAGCCGAAGCTTACATATGATGTTTCATCAAAAGCTCGTCTTTTAGAGACAGAAACATATGCCATCAACGGTCACAAGGCTTTCTACGGATTCCTTGCAGGAATTTGCGCAGGCAACTATGATGTTACAGACATTCTTGTTGACGCAACATTCAAAATCGTCGGCCGTGATTATGAAAAGCTTGTTCAGTTCTTCGATATGCTTTCTGCTTTGAGCGAAGCAAGCGATGTTGATTTTTACTTCACACTCAGCTGCGATAAGGAAGATTTACCGGTTGAAATCTTTGATTACTGTGAAGAGGCTTAATTAAAATATCATTTTTTGCACACCGGCGTTGTCGGTGTGCTTATTTTTTTAAATTTTTCTATTGACAAAACTCGTTCTTGTATATATAATACTAAAAGTGCAACTTGAGGTGAATTATATGCAAATAGACTTTACAAATTTGTTTAATTCTTGTGACGATGTCATCAATGTTGATACTCATTTCGATTTTGATGATTTCGAATACAGCACCTATAAACCACTCAAACACGGTGCAGATGTCAAGGGCAAAGCATACTGTAAAGCCGATGTTGCTTATTTGGACCTTAATGTTAAGTTCGATTTCTTCGGAATCTGTGACAGATGCGCCGAAGAATTTGAAAAAAACTTTTCCTTTGATATTCACAAAACAGTTGTCCCGAGAATGGAAAACGAAAATGATGATTATGATAATTATATCGTTCTCGAAAATGCTGTTCTTGATTTGGACGATTTGATATATCAGGAAATACAATTATTTTTACCGCAAAAGATGTTATGTAAAGACGATTGCAAAGGTCTTTGTCCCAAATGCGGCAAAAATTTAAATTTCGGAAAATGCGATTGCAAAAAGGATGTCGATCCTCGTATGGCGGCGCTTTTGCAGTTGCTTGATGAAGAATAATTAAACTAACTTGTTTTCATAATAAGGAGGAAATTAAAATGGCAGTACCAGCAAGAAGAACTTCAAAAGCAAGAAAGAATAAGAGACGCTCAAGTGTTTGGAAGCTCAACGCTCCTACACTCGTTAAATGTCCTAACTGTTCTGAATACACTGTACCTCACAAGGTATGCCCAAGCTGCGGTTATTATAACGGCAAGCAAGTAATCAGCAAGGACTGATTTGTTTAACAAATAAACCGGCAAGGCGGCTCTAATCAGCCGCCTTTCTTGTTATGATTTATGATTGGAGGTTTTGCAATGTCTAAGCCTGTAGTTGCAATTGTCGGCAGACCGAATGTCGGCAAATCAACACTGTTTAACAAATTAATAGGTACAAGACTCTCAATTGTTGACGATACACCCGGTGTTACACGCGACAGAATTTACGGCGATTGCGAATGGCTCAACCATCATTTTTTGCTTGTTGATACAGGCGGTATTGAGCCTAACACCGATGATATTATTTTGTCTCAGATGAGAAGTCAGGCACAAATTGCCATTGATACGGCGGATGTTATTATACTTGTAGTTGATTTGAGATGCGGCATTGTTGCCTCCGACCAGGATGTAGCCTCAATGCTATTAAAAAGCGGTAAGCCCGTTGTTTTGTGTGTTAATAAGTGCGACAGCATCGGTGCGCCGGATCCCGAATTTTATGAATTTTACAATTTAGGTATTGGTGACCCTATTGCAGTTTCGTCTACACACGGTCACGGTACAGGTGATTTGCTTGACGAAGTAGTAAAATTTTTCCCTGAAAATGCAGATGACGAGGAAGAGGATGACGAAGTAATAAGCGTTGCTATCATCGGTAAGCCGAATGTCGGCAAATCCTCGCTTGTAAATAAAATCAGCGGCACAAACCGTGCCATTGTTTCCGATATTGCAGGCACAACAAGGGACACCACGGATACATTCATCGAAAACAGCTACGGCAAGTTCAATTTTATCGACACAGCCGGCTTGCGCAGAAAAAGTCGAGTAAACGACGATATTGAAAAATACAGCATAATTCGTGCGAGAATGGCTGTTGAGCGTGCAAATGTTTGTGTTATTATGATTGATGCAACCGAGGGCTTTACAGAGCAGGATTCCAAAGTTGCAGGTATTGCAATTGAGCAGGGCAAGGCTTGTATTATCGCCGTAAATAAATGGGACGCTGTCGAAAAGGACGGCAACACCATGAAAGAGTTTAGGGATAAACTTGCTGTTGACTTTTCATTTATGACATATGCGCCGATAATGTTTATTTCGGCTAAAACCGGTCAGCGTATTGATAAACTTTATGAAATGATTGTCTATGTCCACTCCCAAAACTCTATGCGTATTTCGACAGGCAAACTCAACGAAGTGCTTTCTGTTGCAACTGCAAGAGTTCAGCCGCCGACCGATAAGGGCAAGCGTCTTAAGATTTATTATATGACACAGGCATCTACCCGTCCGCCCACATTCGTTTTCTTTGTTAATAATAAGGAACTTTTTCATTTCTCATATCAGAGATATTTGGAAAATCAGATAAGAGATATTTTCGGTCTTGACGGAACACCGATTAGATTTATCGTCAGAGAAAGAGGAGAGGGCAGCAAATGACGGGTGCTTTAAAATTGATTTTGATTGCCGTTATTTCGTATTTACTCGGAAGCTTGAATTTCGGTGTTCTTTTATCTCGAAAGTTTGAAAATGAGGATGTAAGGTCCAAAGGAAGCGGCAATGCCGGCACAACCAATATGCTCAGAAATTACGGCAAAGGAATGGCTGTGCTAACTATCGTCGGCGATATGGCAAAGGTAATGGTTGCAATTTTGATTGCAAAACTTATTGTTTCCGAGAGTGAGCTTTCTGCATATTCGATTTTTGCCGATAATACGAATATAATCATCAAATCGTTTGCAGGTTTGTTTACTGTTTTAGGCCACATATTCCCTTGCTACTTTAATTTTAAGGGCGGCAAAGGCGTTGCTACAAGCGGCGGCATGGTGTTTATGATTGATTGGCGAATTGCTTTGATTTTGCTTACAATGTTTATACTTGTTGTATTAATCACAAAGTATGTCAGCCTCGGCTCGCTTGTAATGGCGTTTTTTTATCCTGTATTTATTTTTATTTTTTACAAAAGTGCGTTGCTCACAGTGATAGCGCTTGTATTTGCAATTATAGTATTCATTGCGCACAGAGAGAATATTAAAAAGCTTATAAATAAAACCGAAAGCAAAATTTCTTCAAAAAAGAAATAGAACTTGATTTTAAAGGCAGGTTAGTCCTGCCTTTGTTTAATGTTAACAGTTTGTTGTTGATTTTTTTACAATTTAGTGATACGATATCCAGTGCAAACCGATAAGGAGGTTATGTAATATGTTAAATAAGAAAAAACTTATTCCTGTTTCTCTTTTGACCGGCTATTTAGGTTCGGGTAAAACAACCCTTTTAAATCAGGTGTTGTCTAACCAAAAGGGCTACAAGGTTGCTGTTATAGTAAATGATATCGGAGAAGTTAATATTGATGCGTCGCTTATTCAAAAAGGTGGCAATGTTACTCAAAAGGACGAAAATCTTGTTCCGCTTTCAAACGGATGCATTTGCTGTACGCTGAAGGTTGATTTGATGAAACAAATCATCAGTCTTGCACAAAGCAAAAAGTTTGATTATATTTTGATTGAGGCATCGGGTATTTGCGAGCCGGGTCCAATCGCTGGCTCAATTTGTATGCTTGACGGTACCGATGAAACCGTTAATCTTCCTGCTGTTGCTTATCTCGACAACATTACTACGGTTGTTGATGCAAAGCGCATGGCTGACGAATTTGGTTGCGGTGATGCACTTTTGAACGAAAATATGGACGAAGAGGATATTGAAAATCTTCTTGTTCAGCAAATAGAATACTGCACAACAATTGTTTTGAACAAAACCGATCTCGTTACCGACGAGGAAAAGAAAAATGTTATTTCGGTTATCAAAGCGCTTCAGCCTAAAGCGAAAATTATCGAAACAACATACGGCAATGTTGATGTTGACGATATTCTTTCAACCGGCAGATTTGATTATGAAAAAATCCTTGAAAGTGCAGGCTGGATTCAGGCTATGCAGTGCGAGGGCGAAAATTCCGAGGATCATGATGAGCACGAGGAACATCATCACGAGCATGACGACCATGACCACGAGCATGATGAACACGAAGAGCATGAGCATCACGGACACCATCATCACCATCATCACCACGATGAGGGCGAAGCAGAGGAATACGGAATCGGAACATTTGTTTATCAAAATGTAAAGCCGTTTTCAAAGCAAAAGTTTGAGGAATTTGTGTTTGCAAAATGGCCTAAAGAAGTTATCAGAGCAAAAGGCTTGTTCTGGATTGCAGACGATCCCCAAACTGCATATATCTTTGAACAGAGCGGTAAGCAAAAGACCGCTACTGATGACGGCAAATGGATTGCCGCATTCCCTGAATATGAAAGAAAACAAATTCTCCAAATGAACCCCGATATTGCGCAGGCTTGGCACCCGGTTTACGGCGACAGAGTCAACAAGCTTGTATTTATCGGCAGAAATATGGATAAGGATGCAATTATCAAAGCGCTTGACGATTGTATCGCCGATGAGGCAAAATAATTATAAAATGCTCCGCGCGACCGCTCGGAGCATTTTTTGTTGTTGAAAACATCGCCGTGATTTGTTATTATGTTATTAGTGAAAGAAAAGGTAGGTAAATTATGCCTGATTTTATAAAACAAAACGTTCAATGGTTTCCGGGCCATATGGCAAAAACAAGGAGACTCATTAAAGAGTCACTTAATCTTGTTGACGGCGTCGTTGAAATTGTTGACGCAAGGATACCTGTAAGCTCGCGTAATCCCGAGCTTGATTCGATTATTCAAAAAAAACCGCGCATTATTTTGCTCAATAAATGCGATGTAGCCGATTCGCAGGCAACATCAATGTGGCTTAAATATTTCAGAGATAAAGGATTTTATGCCGCCGCAGTCGATTGCAGAACAGGCAAGGGCTTAAACAGTTTTGACAGTCTTGTTAAGCAAGCGCTTAAATCTGTTATTGAAAGAAACGATGCTAAAGGCATGAGCGGAAAGCCGCTTCGATTGATGGTTGTCGGAATACCGAACACAGGCAAATCATCATTTATTAACAGAATGGGTAAAAACGCTAAAGCAAAAGTTGCAGATAAGGCAGGCGTTACAAGACAAAATCAGTGGTTTGTTGTCGGAAACGGAATAGAACTTCTCGACACTCCCGGTGTTCTTTGGCCGAAATTCGATGATCCCGAGGTAGGGGACAAACTTGCATTTATCGGCTCAGTTAAAGATGAGGTAACCGATAAAGAAACGCTTGCATGCCGGCTGCTTGAATCGCTTGCCGCAACAAGACCGCAGGCAATTGAGGACAGATATAAAATCAGCGGTATTTCAGGACTTCAGGGATGGGAAATTCTTGAAATGATAGGCAAAAAACGCGGATTTTTGATAAAGGGCGGAGAAATTGATTATGAAAGAGCCGCCGTTATCGTAGCCGACGAATTCAGAGGAGGAAAATTGGGCAGAATTACCCTTGAATTACCAATTGATGAATAATGAAAATTTTGATTGGCTTGCATATGAAAATGAAGCCTTTGACAAAGGATATACCGCAATTTGCGGAGTTGACGAGGCAGGGAGGGGACCGCTTGCCGGACCTGTTTATGCCGCCGCCGTTGTTTTGCCTCGCGGATGTATTATTGACGGTGTCAACGATTCAAAAAAAATCAGTGAAAAAAAGCGTGAAATGCTTTTTGATGTCATAATAAATGAGGCTCGGGATTTTTGCATCGCGACAGCCTCCGAAAAGGAAATTGACGAGCTTAACATTCTTCAGGCAACATTTCTTGCAATGAAAAGAGCTGTTGACGGATTAAAGAATAAAGCGGACTTTGCAATTATAGACGGCAACAGAATGCCGCCGCTTGACATACCCGGTGAAACGCTTATCCATGGTGACGCACTTTGCGAAAGCATTGCCGCTGCGTCAATTCTCGCAAAGGTTTCGCGTGACAGATATATGCTTGAACTTGCGGAAAAATATCCACAATATCATTTCGAAAAGCATAAAGGCTACGGTACAAAACTGCATTACGAAATGCTTGAAAAATACGGTCCCTGCGAAATACACAGACGGTCGTTTTTGAAAAAGTGGTATGAAAACAGATGAACTCACTCGGAAAATTAGGCGAACGATATGCCGCCAATTATTTGATTAAGCATAAATACAAACTCGTTGAAAGCAATTTTCAATCACGGTTCGGTGAAATTGACATAATTGTGAAAAACAAAAGTTATCTTGTTTTCGTCGAAGTAAAGCAGCGCGATGTTAACTCGATTGCCACACCTGCAGAGTTTGTTGATAAGGCTAAGCAGAATAAAATTATCGCAACAGCTAAATTATACTTGGCAAATAATCCCACGGATTTACAGCCACGATTTGATGTTATTGAAATTTATTCCTCAAATAATAAAATAAAATCACTCAAACACCTTGAAAATGCCTTCACTTTAGTATAAAATACTATGTAACAAATTTTAGGAGACAATATTATGCAATACACTTCTACAAGAGATAAATCTATCAGAGTATCAGCCGCAACGGCAATTGCACAGGGCATCAGCGAGGAGGGCGGACTTTTCGTTCCTTGCGAACTCCCGCATTTTTCACTTGATTCAATCGGTAAAATGGTTTCGATGCCATATACAGAGCGTGCAAAAACAGTTCTCAAAGAATTTTTGACAGACTTCACGGAAGAAGAGCTTGATTATTGCGTTGAGGGCGCATATGAAGCATCAAAGTTTTCTTCGGATAAAATCGCTCCGACCGTTCATATTAATAAAAATGAAAATATTCTCGAGCTTTGGCACGGTCCTACTTGTGCATTTAAGGATATGGCACTTCAGCTTTTGCCTTACCTTATGACCGTATCTGCTAAAAAGACTGCCGACGGCAAAACAATCGTTATTCTTGTAGCAACATCAGGCGATACCGGCAAGGCAGCGCTCGAAGGTTTTAAGAATGTTGACAATACAAAAATTCTTGTATTTTATCCTGTTGACGGTGTGTCCCCGATGCAAAAGCTCCAAATGACAACACAAGAGGGCGACAATGTTTCCGTTTGTGCAATCAACGGCAATTTCGATGACGCACAAAGCGCAGTTAAGTCAATTTTTACAAACGACGATATTAAAGCAGAGCTTGCAAAGAAAAATATGATGTTCTCGTCCGCAAACTCGATTAACTGGGGCAGACTTGTTCCGCAAATCGTTTATTATTTCTCAACTTACTGTGATTTGCTCGATCAGGGTCAAATTGCTCTCGGAGATGAAATAAATGTTGTTGTACCGACAGGTAACTTCGGCAACATTCTTGCCGCATATTATGCAAAAAATATGGGATTGCCAATTAAAAAACTTGTTTGCGCATCAAATTCAAACAATGTTTTGACAGATTTCCTCAAATCGGGCAAATATGATAAAAACAGAAAATTTTATACGACTACATCTCCTTCAATGGATATTTTGATTTCTTCAAATCTTGAAAGGCTTTTGTATCATATGAGCGGCGAGGACGACAGTCTTGTTCGCAATCTTATGGCAAGCCTCAATTCAAAGGGTGAGTATGTTGTATCCAATACGCTTATCGGCAATATTCAATCACTTTTTGATGCAGGATGCTGTGACGAAAAATCAGTTGACAATACAATCAAGGAAATGTTTGATAAATATCATTATCTTTGTGATACACACACGGCTGTCGCAGTTAAGGTTTATGAAAATTATGTAAAGGAAACCGGCGACGATGTTCCGACAGTTATTGATTCAACCGCGTCACCGTATAAATTTTCAAAGAGCGTTTTGAGTGCTGTTCTTGGTGGTAAGACTCCCGAGCTTGACGAATTTGAGATGGTTGACGAGCTTAATAAGGAAACCGGTGCGGCAATTCCGACACCTCTTAAGGCACTTAAAGATAAGAAAATCCGTTTTACGAATGTTTGCGATAAAGAAAATATGAGCAAAATGGTTTTTGAACTCTTAAACCTCTAAAAGATAAAATTCGGCGGAGCAAGCATTTTACTTGTCCCGCCGGTTTGCTTTTATTTGTTATCTGCAATTGCAGTCACTGCAACACTCAAATGTGCAGCAGTTTGTTTCTGTCGTTTTTTTAGCTGACTGATTACCCACTTCAATATGGTCTGCTGTGCAGCAATCGGATGAATCGTGATGAACGCAATTCTTAACTACACAGGAGATTCCTTTAATTTCGTTATTCATTCAATTTCACTCCCTTCTTTTTATATTTTCGGTATTTTTCATTAATTTATTCAGGAGATTTCATGTCATTATTCGCAATTGCAGACACTCATTTGTCATTAGGCACAAATAAACCGATGGATTCATTCCCGGGATGGAATGATTATGTTCAGCGGCTTGAGAAAAATTGGAACAATATCGTCACCGACAGTGACACTGTTGTAATCGCCGGCGATATAAGTTGGGCAATGAATTTTGATGAGCTTGTTGCGGATTTTGATTTTTTGAATAAACTGAACGGTAGGAAGATAATTGTTAAGGGCAATCACGACTATTGGTGGAATACGGCAACAAAAATGAATAAATTTATCGAATCAAACAAATTTGACTCGATAAAAATACTTCATAATAATTCATACACCGTAAATAATATATCTGTTTGTGCAAGCCGCGGCTGGATGTTTGAATCCGACGAGGAGCATGACGAAAAAATTTTAAACAGGGAAGTCAACAGACTAAAAATGTCGTTAGACAGTGCCGAATGTGAGCAAAAACTCGTTTTTTTGCATTATCCGCCGGTAACCGTTAACAGCGAATGCAGAGAAATTTTAAATTTGCTTAATGAATACGGAATAAAAAAATGCTATTATGGGCATCTTCACGGTATGGCTGTAAAATATGCCGTTCAAGGAGAGATTGAGGGAATAGATTTTAATTTGATTTCGTGTGACAGACTGAAATTCACACCAAAGCTTATTTCATCCGACAAAGAGCTCTAAATTAAATAAAAAGCACTTGTTATAATGCATATATGTTGCCTATATATAAATAAATTAACAAAAATGTTGTTTTTTTTCGGTAACTATGTTATAATGCGTGCTTGATGATAAAAAATTAGGAATACGGAGGTCATAATTATGGCACTTAAATCATCTAATAAAGTTGATACAAATACTTATGAAATTGAAGTTACAGTTGACGCTCAAACATTTGCAGATGCCTGCAAATCAGCTTATATGAAGCAAAGAAAGTCAATTCAAATTCCCGGCTTCCGTAAGGGTAAGGCTACACAGGGAATGGTAGAAAAGGTTTACGGCGAGGGCGCATTCTATGAAGAGGCTCTTGAGATTTTATATCCAAACGCTGTTCAGTCAGCTATTGACGAGGCAGAGCTTAAGGTTGTCGGTCAGCCGTTTGATCTCGATGTACCGGTTATGAGCAAAGCCGAGGGCGTAGAAATGAAAATGAAAGTTACTACTTATCCTGAGGTTAAACTCGGCGAATATAAGGGACTTGAAGCAAAAATGCTCGACACAGAGGCTACTGATGATGATGTTGCCGAAGAACTTAAAAATATGCAGGACAGAAACAGCCGCCTTGTAACCGTAGAAGACAGAGCAGCCGAAATGGGCGACACAGCAGAAATCGACTTTGAAGGCTTTGTTGACGGTGTAGCTTTTGAAGGCGGTAAGGGTGAAAACTATCCGCTTGAACTCGGTTCAGGCTCATTCATCCCGGGCTTTGAAGAGCAGGTTGTAGGTCACAAATCAGAGGAAGAGTTTGATGTTAATGTAACATTCCCTGAAGAATATGCAGAGGAACTTGCAGGCAAGGATGCTGTATTCAAATGTAAAATCCACGAAATCAAGTCAAAGGAACTTCCTGAACTTGATGATGATTTTGCAAAAGATGTTTCCGAGTTTGATACACTCGACGAGCTTAAGGCTGATCTTAAAAAGCAAATCGGCGAAAGAAAGACAGCCAGTGCTAACACTGATTTCGAAAATCAGCTTCTTGAGCAGGTTTGCGACAATATGGAAGTTGAAATTCCTGAGTGCATGTTTGACCAAAAATGTGACGAGATGATTCAGGATTACGCATACAGACTTCAAATGCAGGGTATCGACCTTAATACATACCTCGGCTATTTGGGTCAGACACAGGAGCAATTCAAGGCACAGTTTATGGACGGTGCAAAGCAACAGGTTAAGACACAAATCGCTCTTGACGCTATCGTAGAGGCTGAAAAACTCGAGGCAACAGAGGACGAAATTAATGCTGAAATCGACAAACTTGCCGCTCAATACGATATGGAGGCAGACAAGATTAAGGCTGCCGTTCCGCAGGATCAAATTGCTAAGGATGTTACAACAAAGAAAGCTGTTGATTTGATTGTTAACAGCGCAAAAAAAGCTTAATTTAAGATTAATTAATAATTTCAATTATATATAAAGGAATGTGATTATAATGCCATCAATGCCATATGTAATCGAGCAATCAAGCTCGGGCGAACGCAGTGTTGATATTTTTTCAAGACTTCTTTCCGACAGAATTATTGTTTTGTCCGACCAAGTAGATGATACAAGCGCTTCTTTGGTTGTTGCACAGCTTCTCTTCCTTGAAAGTCAGGACAGCGAAAAGGATATTTCGCTTTACATTAATTCACCGGGCGGCTCAGTGACCGCAGGTCTTGCAATTTACGATACAATGAAATACATTAAATGCGATGTTTCGACAATTTGTGTCGGTATGGCTGCAAGTATGGGTGCATTTTTACTCTCAAGCGGCACAAAAGGCAAGAGAATTGCTCTTCCTAACAGTGAAATTTTGATTCACCAACCGCTTGTCGGCGGCAATGGACTTACGGGTCAGGCTACCGATATTGAAATTGCGGCTAACAACCTTATCAAAACAAAGGAAAAACTCAACAGAATTCTTGCACAAAATACAGGTAAGGATTATGAAACCCTTGTCAAAGATACAGACCGTGACAATTGGATGTCTGCAGAAGAGGCATGTGCATACGGCTTGGTTGATAAGGTAATCGAAAAGAGATAGGGGCTACTGTTTAATGGGCAGAGATGAATCTACTTCACATGTCGCAAGATGCTCGTTTTGCGGCAAAAGTGAGTCTATGGTTAACAAGTTAATAGAGGGACCGGGCGTATTTATATGCGATGATTGTATTTCTCTTTGCTACGATTTAATTTCGGCTGACAGTGCTCCGAAACGCTCCGAAAACAAGCAGGCTCCCGATATGGTTTTGCCAAAGCCTATTGATATAAAAAATAAGCTTGATGAGTATGTTGTCGGTCAGGATGAGGCAAAAAAGGTTTTGTCTGTTGCCGTTTACAATCACTATAAGCGTATTTTTTACGGCGGCGATAACGATGTTGAACTTCAAAAAAGCAACATTTTGCTTTTGGGTCCGACAGGTGTGGGAAAAACTATGCTTGCGCAAACGCTTGCACGCATTCTTAATGTACCGTTTGCAATTGCCGATGCAACTACTCTTACAGAAGCGGGATATGTCGGTGAGGATGTAGAAAACATTTTGCTTCGCCTTATTCAAGCGGCAGATTTTGATATTGAAAAGGCACAGCGCGGAATTATTTATGTCGATGAGATAGACAAAATTTCACGCAAAAGCGAAAACCGCTCTATTACCCGCGATGTCAGCGGTGAAGGTGTTCAACAAGCACTTCTTAAAATTCTTGAAGGAACCGTGTCGAATGTTCCTCCCGGAGGCGGCAGGAAGCATCCTCAACAGGATTTTATTCAAATTGATACTACAAACATTTTGTTTATCTGCGGCGGTGCTTTTGACGGTATTGAAAAAATCGTTGAAAAGCGCCTCGGCAGAAATTCCCTCGGCTTTGCCTCGGAACTTGAGCAAAACAAGGTTGATTTGAAAGATATTATGAGTAATGTTAATCAACACGACCTTGTTAAATACGGCTTAATTCCGGAGCTTATCGGCAGAATTCCCGTCATTTCGGTTCTTCAGGATTTAGATAAAGAATCACTTGTAAGAATTATGACAGAACCTAAAAATTCCATTGTCAACCAATATACAAAATTGTTTGCAATGGACGATGTAAAACTTGAGTTTATGCCTGAGGCACTTGACGCAATCGCAGACGTTACGCTGGAGAGAAAAACCGGCGCAAGGGGATTGAGGTCAGTTTTTGAGGGAATTTTAAACGAGCTTATGTATGAAATTCCATCTGATTTTACAATCGAGAGCGTAACTATCACCGAAGATTGTGTTAAAAACGGAGCAAAGCCGCTTATCAGAACAAATAAAAAGCGCAGACCTATCGTTTTGCATTCAAACGATTTGAAAAACGCATAAAATTGAGAGGTATTTTTAAAATACCTCTCAATTTTTTATATTTATTCGTTGCGTTTTTAATATAATTATTATATAATATATCTAATTATTTTTAAGGAATTATTATTAATGAGTGAAATTGTAGATACAAGCAATACAGAATTTAATGAATTTATGCATATGCCTATAGTCGCATTACGCGGACTTACCGTATTTCCGGGTATGAACTTGCATTTTGATGTCGGCAGAAAAAAGAGCATTGCTGCACTGAAAAACGCCATGAACAACGATCAGCGCATTTTTCTTGTTGCGCAAAAAGATGCTGGTGTTAACGAACCGGAACTTGACGATTTATACGAGGTCGGTGTAGTTTGCGAAATCAAACAAATGATTAAAATCCCGAATTCGCCGAATCTTCGCGTTGCCGTTGAGGGACTTTGCCGCGGTGACCTTATTACAATTATTCAACCAAAACCTTTTTTAGTAGGAGTTATAAACGAGATTGATGAAAAAATTGCTCCGCAAACACCGGAAAATAATGCCTATGCAAGACTTCTTAAGGACGAATTTGAGAATTACGCGCTGAAAATCGCCAAGGTTTCAAACGAGGTGATAAGCAAAATCATTTCGATTAATGAAATCGGTGAACTTGCAGATTTTATTTGTGCAAACACATTTTTTGATTATCCTGACAAGCAGAAAATACTTAATGAATTTGATCCTCAAAAAAGAGCAGAAATGCTCTTCGCTCTTCTGAAAAACGAGAATCTGACACTGAATATTGAGGCTGAAATTCAAGAAAAGGTCAACAAAGAGGTTGACAAAAATCAGCGTGAATATTATCTCCGTGAGGAAATGAAAGTCATCGCAGATCAGCTCGGCGACGGAGAAAACCCGATTGAAGAGGCTGATGAATACAGAGAAAAAATAGACGCTTTGAAATGCAGTGACGAAATAAAGGTAATCCTTTACAAAGAATGCGACAAACTTATGAAAATGCCGCTCGGCTCACACGAGGCTACTGTTGTTCGCAATTATCTTGACAAATGTCTTGAAATTCCGTTCGGAATTTATACGAAGAACAGCATTAATCTCGAAAAATCAAGAAAAATACTTGACAAAGACCATTACGGACTCGATAAGGTTAAGACAAGAATTATTGAATCGCTTGCAGTTTATAAGAGAAATCCCGGATATGCAGGTCAAATAATTTGCCTTTACGGCCCTCCCGGAGTAGGCAAAACGAGTATTGTAAAATCACTTGCAAAGTCTATGAACAGAAATTATGTTCGTGTTGCTCTCGGCGGTATTCACGACGAGGCTGAAATTCGCGGACACAGAAAAACATATATCGGTGCAATGACCGGCAGAATTATCGATGCACTTATCAAAAGCGGCTCAATGAATCCTATAATTTTACTTGACGAGATTGATAAAATCGGCAATGATTATAAGGGTGACCCGTCATCTGCACTTTTAGAGGCACTTGACCCTGAACAAAACGCCTCGTTTACAGACCATTATATTGACTTTCCGATTGATTTAAGCAAGGTTTTGTTTATTACTACGGCAAACGATGTTTCTACAGTTTCCGCACCGCTGTATGACAGAATGGAAGTAATTGAACTTAATTCATATACAGCAGATGAAAAATTCAATATCGCAAAAAAGCATTTGATTAAAAAAGAATTGCTTAAGCATAATATCTCGCCAAAGGAGTTTAAAATAAGCGATGCCGCTTTGTATAAAATTATTGATTGCTATACAAAGGAGGCAGGTGTTCGCGGACTTGAAAAACAGATTTCAAACCTTTGCAGAAAAGCTGCAACGGCACTTGAAGAGGGCGAAACGGTATTTAAGGTTACGCCTAAAAATCTTAATAAATATTTAGGCATAGAAAAATACGAAAAAGATTTGTCGCTTGAAAAAGATACCGTGGGTGTTGTTAACGGACTTGCGTGGACTCAGGTCGGCGGAACAATGTTGCCTATTGAGGTTTCCGCATTAAAAGGAACCGGTAAACTTGAACTTACCGGTAATTTAGGCGATGTTATGAAAGAGAGCGCAAAAACAGCAGTCAGCTACATTCGTTATAAATCGGACGAATACGGAATCGATTCCGATTTTTATAAAACAAAGGACATACATATTCATGCTCCCGAAGCAGCGATTTCAAAGGACGGACCATCCGCAGGACTTGCTATTACCACAGCGATACTAAGTGAGCTGACAGGTATCCCGATTAAAGCAAATGTTGCCATGACCGGTGAAATTTCTCTTAAGGGTAGGGCTCTTCCGATTGGCGGACTTAAAGAAAAGTCAATGGCGGCATACAAGGCGGGTTGCGATACCGTAATTATTCCTAAAAGCAATTATAAGGATTTGCAGGAGATTAGCTCTGAAGTTAAGCAGGCGGTCAAATTTATCACCGTTGAATATTTTGACGAGATTTTGCCGATTGCACTAACAAAAATTCCAAAGGCAAGTTTGCAACACTCCGCAACAAACGATACAGTTTTAAAATCATCTGTGATTACTCAATAGGTGAAATTATGAATTATAATTTAGCAAAATTTGAAAAGGCATACGGCATATCGAATCAGTTGCCGCCGTCACAAATTCCCGAAATCGTTTTTGCGGGAAAATCAAATGTCGGCAAAAGTTCTTTATTAAACAAACTTTTCAACAGAAAATCGCTTGCGAGAGTAAGTTCTGTGCCGGGGAAAACAATAACCATCAATTTTTATGATGTTGACGGAATAAAATTTGTCGATTTACCGGGTTACGGATATGCAAAAATAAGTAAACAGGAAAAGGCTCGTTTCGGCGAACTTATGGAGGGTTACTTTCAATCCGGCAGAAATATAAAACTTGTAGTTCAGCTTGTCGATATGCGACACAAACCGAGCGTCGACGATATTGGAATGATTGAATTTATGAAGGCGCTTGATATTCCGTTTATAGTTGTGATGACAAAATCGGACAAGCTTAAGGTTAAGGAATACAAAAAAAGACTTGAGCTGTCAAAAACAGAACTCGAGTGTGCAGGCGATGTACCTATAATTCCGTTTTCGTCACAAAACGGCGAAGGCGTAGATGAAATAAAAAATTATATAGCGCAATCGTTAAAGTGATTTGCGAACAGGAGGATATACCAATGAATAAGAAACCGTTTGTAACTCTCGATAAGGTCAGGGAGATTGCAAAAGAATACCCAACACCTTTTCATCTCTATGACGAAAAAGGTATCAGAGCTAATGCACAGGCTCTTAAAGACGCATTTGCATGGAACAAAGGATATAAGGAGTATTTTGCAGTAAAAGCCACTCCTAACCCGTTTTTAATCAATATTTTGAGAGAATATGGATGCGGATGCGACTGCTCATCAAAAACAGAGCTTATGATGGCAAGAACAATCGGCGCGGTAGGCGACGATATTATGTTTTCATCAAATGATACTCCTATTTCCGAGTTTAAATTCTGCAATGACTTGGGCGGAATTATCAATCTCGATGATATTACTCATATTGAAGCAGTTGAAAAGGCTTGCGGCAAATTACCTAAAAAAATGAGTTGCCGTTACAATCCGGGCGGCGTTTTCAAAATAAGCAACGATATTATGGACAACCCCGGCGATGCAAAATACGGCATGACTACCGAGCAGATTTTTGAAGCATTCAAAGTCATGAAATCAAAAGGCGTTGAGGAGTTCGGTATTCACGCATTTTTGGCATCAAACACAGTTACAAACGACTATTATCCTATGCTCGCAAAGGTTTTGTTTGAGCTTGCAGTTAAACTTAAAAACGAAACAGGCGCAAATATTACATTTATCAACCTTTCAGGCGGTGTAGGCATTCCTTACAGACCTGACCAAGAGCCGAACGATATTGCAAAAATCGGTCAGGGCGTTCACAAGGTATTTGATGAAGTGCTTGTTCCTGCCGGAATGGGCAATGTTAAGCTTTGCACAGAGCTTGGCAGATTTATGATGGGTCCATACGGCGGACTTGTTACAACAGCCATTAACGAAAAACATACTCACAAGGAATATATCGGAGTTGACGCATGTGCTGTTAACCTTATGCGTCCGGCTATTTACGGCGCATATCACCACATTACAGTTCTCGGCAAAGAAAATGAGCCTTGCGACCATACATATGATGTAACAGGCTCGCTTTGCGAAAACTGCGACAAGTTTGCGATTGACAGAAAACTTCCTAAGATTGATATGGGTGATGTACTTTTTATCCACGATGCAGGTGCACACGGATTTTCAATGGGCTATAATTATAACGGCAAGCTTAAGAGCTCCGAAATTTTGCTCAAAGAAGACGGTTCATATCAGTTAATCAGAAGAGCGGAGACTCCGAAAGATTATTTTGCCACATTTGATTGTTTTGACTTCTACGAAGATTTAATTAAAGAATAAATTGTTAAATCCCCAAAAAATTTGGGGATTTTTCTTTACTATCACGCATTAATGTGCTAAAATACAAATAATGTTTCTTTTGGAGGTACAATTATGAACAGCAAGTTAGAAAACAAAAATGTTGATTTCTTGTTTAAGGCTATTCTCGCGCTTGAAACAAGAGAGGAGTGCTATGACTTTTTCGAGGATCTTTGCACGGTTCAGGAATTAAAAACACTTTCGCAAAGGCTTGTTGTTGCAAAAATGCTCAGTGAAAAGTGCGTCTATACAGATATAGTAAACGAAACGGGTGCTTCGACTGCAACAATCAGTCGTGTTAACCGCTCATTACAATACGGTTGTGACGGCTATGATAAGATTTTTGACCGCATCAAAGAGGACGCCGATGAGCAGTTATAACGAGTTTTCAAAATACTATGATATTTTAACTCAAAATGTCGATTATAAAGTCAGAAGTGATTACATTTCTGGCTTTTTTAAAACATTCGGGATATACGGCGGCAAAATGCTTGACCTTGCCTGCGGCAGCGGCTCGTTTTCGGTTGAATTTGCAAAAATGGGATATAATGTTGTCGGAGTTGATTTAAGCGAGGATATGCTTACAATAGCCCAAGAAAAGGCTTTTGAAAACGGCGTTGATATAAGTTTCATAAAAAGTGATATGCGGTCTTATTGTGACGCAGAGCGCTTTGATTCGGCTGTTTGCTGCCTCGACAGCATAAATCATTTAACCAACAAAAACGATGTTCAAACGACATTTAAAAACGCCTATAAGTCACTAAAACATGGCGGTGCGTTTGTATTTGATGTCAATACCGTATATAAGCACCAATCTGTTTTGGCTGACAAAACATTTGTTTTTGACGAAGACGATTTTTATCTCGTGTGGGATAATGAGGCAATAGATGATCGAGAAATCAGGCTTTTGATTGATATTTTTGTTTTCAACGGAACAAATTACGACAGATTCAGCGAAGAATTTTGCGAAAGGGCATACGATACCGACGAATTGATAAAAATGCTTAAAACGGCAGGCTTTGTAGATATTTCGGTATATGACGAGCTGACACACGATAAAGAAAAAGAAAACAGCGAACGATTGTATTTCGTTTGCAGAAAAGAGTGAATTAAATGGGTAAAACAGTCAGATATATAACTAAAGACGGCGGTGCATTTGTTATTGCCTGTGATTCAACCGATATGGTTGCTGAGATGGAGAGAATACACAAACCATCTGCGACGGTTACCGCCGCTATGGGCAGATTAATTACCGCAGCGTCTATGATGGGCGATATGCTCAAGGATAAAGATGATACGGTTACATTGCGTTTGGACGGCAACGGACCATGCGGCGAAATTATAGCTGTTGCAGATTACAACGGTAATGCCCGTGCTTCGGTACAAAACAATATTGTCGAAATTCCGCTAAATGAAAAAGGCAAACTTGATGTTAAGGGAGCTGTCGGCACAGACGGAATACTTTATGTAATCAAGGACATAGGGTTAAAAGAGCCTTATGTCGGTCAAACTCCGATTGTCAGCGGTGAAATTGCAGAGGACATAACTAATTATTTTGCCGTTTCGGAGCAAACACCGTCGGTTTGTGCACTCGGTGTTCTTGTTAATTCCGATTTGTCCGTAGCGAATGCAGGCGGATTTATTATTCAGCTTTTGCCGGGATGCCCCGATGAGGACATTGACAAAATAGAAAAAAATATCTCGCAAATTGATTCCGTAACAAATATGCTAAAAAAAGCGATGACTCCCGATGACATTGCAAAAACAGCTCTTGCCGGTTTTGAACTTGATAAGCTCGACGAAAGCATAATGGGTTATAAATGCAATTGTTCACGCGAAAGGGTGGAGCAGGCGCTCATCAGCACCGGTATTAAAAATCTCAACGAAATGGCAGATTCTAATGAGGATACTCAAGTAGAATGTCACTTCTGCGACAAGGTTTATAAATTCACCCCAAATGAGATAAAATCATTAATAAAATCGTCATCCGAAAAAAAATAAAAAAACCGAAAAAAAGTGTTGACATTTCGTTGATAATATTGTATTATATATCTCGTCGCAAGTCACCGGAACAAGCGACAATTCGGAAGCATAGCTCAGCTGGGAGAGCACCTGCCTTACAAGCAGGGGGTCACAGGTTCGAGCCCTGTTGTTTCCACCAAATCCAAAGCAGTTTATCTGCTTTGGTCAAATGGCCCGGTAGTTCAGTTGGTTAGAACGCCAGCCTGTCACGCTGGAGGTCGACGGTTCGAGCCCGTTTCGGGTCGCCATTTGTGCTTCTGTAGCTCAGTCGGTAGAGCAGGGGACTGAAAATCCCCGTGTCGATGGTTCGATTCCGTCCGGAAGCACCAAATCTGCGGATTTAGCTCACCCGGTAGAGCGTCACCTTGCCAAGGTGAAGGTAGCGAGTTCGAGTCTCGTAATCCGCTCCACTAAAAATAGAAAACATCTTAACGGTGTTTTCTATTTTTTACAATAAGGCACCATAGCCAAGTGGTAAGGCAAAGGTCTGCAACACCTCTATGCCCCAGTTCAAATCTGGGTGGTGCCTCCATACATAAAAGAACCTGTCATTTTTGATAGGTTCTTTTTTTACACTTTATTAAACATCAGTCTATTATCTTGCTTTACATATTCTAAATAATAAACAAGCAATGTCAAAAATGTCTTATATTTCCAAATTTGCATTTTTGTATTGAATTTAGTATGTTTTTTATGTTATTATATATGCAGGGATAAACATTATATGGTACTTTAATTTTGGTTGTAATATAAAATGACATTATCTTTCTTAATCAAATTATTGCGCTTCTTATCAATGATTGTTTATCTCAAAAACCCAAGGCGAAAGCCTTGGGTTTTACTTTTATATTATGTTTAGTTTTTCAAAGAATGTAGCGGAGCGGGGATTTTGCCGCCTCTGTTTATGAATTGTGCCGGTGATTTTGTGTTAACCTTCATAACCGGTCCGCTTCCGAGCAAACCGCCGAATTCAAGCTCATCGCCAACCTTTTTACCGATTGCCGGAATAACTCTTACAGCGGTTGTTTTGCTGTTTACCATACCGATTGCCGCCTCATCGGCGATAATTCCGCTGATAACCTCGGGCGTAGTGTCACCAGGAATAACAATCATATCAAGTCCAACAGAGCAAACAGCTGTCATAGCCTCCAACTTTTCAATAGTCAATGCGCCAGAACGAGCAGCGTCAATCATACCTGCGTCCTCCGATACAGGAATGAAAGCACCTGAAAGTCCGCCGACGCTTGACGACGCCATTACGCCGCCTTTTTTAACAGCGTCATTAAGCATCGCAAGACAAGCGGTTGTTCCCGCGCCGCCGCATTGCTCAACGCCGATTTCCTCAAGAATATGGGCAACAGAATCGCCGACTGCCGGAGTAGGTGCGAGCGAAAGGTCAACAATGCCAAACGGTACTCCGAGTCTTTCACTTGCAACGGCACCGACCAATTGACCCATTCTTGTAATTTTGAATGCTGTTTTTTTAATTAATTCAGCAACTTCGTTAATTGAATAATCCGGATATTTTGAAACGGCGGCTCTAACAACGCCCGGTCCGGAAACGCCGACATTAATTACGCAGTCAGGCTCCGAAACGCCGTGAAATGCGCCTGCCATAAATGGGTTATCCTCTGGAGCATTGCAAAGTACAACAAGCTTGCCTGCCGCGATACAATCGCGGTCTTTTGTAAGCTCGGCAGCTTCCTTTACCTTTTGACCCATAATTTTTACTGCGTCCATATTAATGCCTGCCTTTGTTGAGCCGACATTAACAGATGAACAAAGAAAATCAGTTCTTGCGAGTGCTTCGGGAATGGAATTGATAAGTTCAAGATCACCTGCTGAAAAGCCTTTTTGAACAAGTGCCGAATATCCGCCGACGAAATTAACGCCGATAGTTTTAGCCGCCTTGTCAAGTGTCAAAGCGTATTTAACCGGGTCACCGCCGCTGATTCCCGCAAGAATTGCAATCGGTGTAACGCTCACTCTTTTATTGATAATCGGAATACCGTATTCCTTTTCAATATCTTCACCGGTTTTAACAAGATTTTCTGCTTTTGTGCAAATCTTGTCATATACCTTTTGACATGATTTATCAATATCACTGTCGCCGCAATCAAGCAATGAAATGCCCATTGTAGTAGTCCTTATATCAAGGCATTCATCCTGAATCATTCTGATTGTTTCAAGAATGTCATATGTGTTAATCAATTTGGATGCCTCCTATATTCTGTGCATTGAATTAAAAATATCTTCATGCATAACATGAATTGCAAGTCCGCTGTCCTTGCCGTAATTTTCAAGCTTATCGGCAAATTCGGAAAATTCTGTTGTGCACTGTGTTGTATCAGCCATCATAATCATACAAAATGTGTCCTGCAAAATAGACTGTGTAACATCCATAATGTTTACATTGCTGTCTGCGCATATGTTTGAAACCTTTGCAAGAATACCAACCATATCCTTGCCGATTACAGTAATAACCGCTCTCATTAAAAATACCTCCGATTGTTATTAACAGTTTAATACAAAACATTATAACAAAGATAAAAGAATTTTTCAATAATTGTATAAAATTAAGTAAATATATTTTATTTTGCTGCAATATGTGATATTATATTAACATTCGGAGGCACCGATATGAAGTATTCTAATATTTTTGACAGTCATACGCACTCAATTCATTCGTTTGACGGTAACCATTCCTGCAACGCACTGTGCGACGGAGCAATTGAACACGGAGCAATCGGAATTGCGATTACAGACCATTGCGATATTGATATGAAGGACTTTGAGCCTGAAAAATTCGCAAAGGTGCAGTTTGCGGATGTAACAAAAACTCAAACAGAATATAAGGACAAACTGCAAGTTTTGCACGGCATTGAGCTTGGACAGGGTATCTTCAACAAGCCTTTGTCCGAAAAAATACTGTCCGACTATAAATATGATTTTGTTCTAGGCTCGATTCACAATTTAAAAGGGCTTGATGATTTTTATTTTCTTGATTACAAACAGTATAATATCAAACAACTTTTAACACAATATTTTGAGGCGGAGCTTGAGCTTGCGGAGTGGGGGAATTTTGATTCGCTTGCACATTTGACATATCCGCTTCGCTATATCGTCGCGAGAGAACATATTGATGTCGATATAACTGAATATTATGATGTTATTGAGGCAATCTATAAAACACTTATAAAAAATGACAAAGCTCTTGAACTTAATGTTTCGGGGCTGTTTATGGATATGAAAGACACGTTGCCCAATAAGCCGTTGCTCACATTTTACAGAGATTTGGGCGGAAAACTTATTACTGTCGGCTCCGACAGTCATTATTGTGACAAAATTTGCCGCGGCATCGATAGGGGATATGATATTCTTAAGGATTTGGGATACGGATTTTTTACTATTTTTGAAGCACGAGCGCCCAAATTAATCGAAATTAAATAAAACTACTACAACATAAAAAGAGGACACTATGGATAAATTATTATATTTGCTTGAAAAAAATCCAAGATTGACAAATGCCGAGCTTGCAGTAATGCTCGGATTAACAGAAGAAGAGGTAGCGGCGAAAGTCCGTATGTATGAGGATTCCGGCGTTATCAAGGGATACAGAGCACTGATTGACAAGGAAAAGGCTCACGCACAAACCGTTACCGCATTGATTGAACTAAAGGTACAACCTAAATTCGGTCATGGCTTTGATGAGGTTGCAAACAGAATCGCAAAACTTGACGAGGTTGAAAGCGTATATCTTATCAGCGGCGGATATGACCTTTGTTGTATTGTTGAGGACAAATCGTTTGAAGAGGTTGCAATGTTTGTTGTTAAAAGACTTTCTCCGCTTGAGGATGTTGTTTCTACCGCTACAAACTTTATTCTTAAAAAATATAAGGAGCAGGGAGTACTGTTCACCCAAAAGCAAAAGGATGACAGGGGGACAATCTCACTGTGATAAATTACGATAAATTTTTAAACAAAAAGCTTGTCGATGTTAAGCCGTCGGGAATCAGAAAATTTTTCGCAATTGCCGAGGAGATGGACAATGTTATATCCCTCGGTGTTGGCGAGCCTGATTTTTTAACGCCGTGGCACATCAGACAAACAGGTATCGATTATCTTGAGCAAGGTCTTACAAGATACACGGCAAATGCAGGTTTGGCAGAGCTTAGAAACGAAATTTCAAACTTTTACGCAAGAAATTATCTTGTGAAATATGACCCAAAAAATGAAGTGCTTGTTACCGTCGGCGGCTCAGAGGGAATAGATATGGCTATTCGCTCAATTATTCAAGAGGGCGACGAGGTCCTCATAATAGAGCCGTCATTCGTTTGTTACAAACCTATTGTCGAGGTAAGCGGCGGCGTCGCAGTTCCTGTTCCGACCTACGAGAAAAATGATTTTAAGGTTACACCAGAGGATATCGAAAAGGCTGTTACTGATAAAACAAAGGCAATTGTTTTACCTTATCCTAACAACCCGACAGGAGCGATTTTAAGTGTAAAGGAGCTTGAGGCTCTCGCCGATGTGATTATCAAATATAATTTGTTTGTAATTTCGGATGAAATTTATGCCGCACTGACATACACTCCAGAGGGACATACTACAATCGCAACAATTGACGGTATGCAGGAGCGAACAATTATAATCAACGGCTTTTCAAAAACATATTCAATGACCGGCTGGCGACTCGGTTATGCGCTCGGTCCCGCGCCGATTATTAAGCAAATGACAAAGCTTCATCAATTCGCAATTATGTCTGCACCGACAAACTCTCAATATGCCGCAATCGACGCACTTAAAAACGGCGATTTTGACATTATGAAAATGCGTGACGATTATGATATGCGCCGCAGATTTACTGTTGACGGTTTCAGAAAAATCGGACTTGATTGCTTCGAGCCCATGGGCGCTTTTTATGCGTTTCCGTGTATTAAGTCAACCGGTCTTTCAAGCGAAGAGTTTGCCGAAAAGCTGATTAAATCAAAGCGTGTTGCCGTTGTACCGGGTGATGCATTCGGTGAGAGCGGCGAGGGATATATCAGAGTTTCATACTGCTATTCAATTGAAAATATAAAAGAAGCAATTGCAAGAATCGGCGAGTTTATTAAGGAATTAAAAAATGAAAATTAAGGTCAAAGCATACGCAAAAATCAATTTAATGCTCGATATTGTTTCAACAAGAAACGACGGCTATCACGATTTGTTTATGATTATGCAAAGCATAGGTGTTTATGATACCGTAACCGTTGAGAAAATTAAAGGCTCAAAAATCGTGATTACCTGCAATATCGACGATATTCCCTTAGATGAAAAAAACATAGCCCATAAAGCCGCACAGGCTTTTTTTAAGGCGAATAAAATCAAATCGAAAGGCATTCATATCGATATTAATAAAAAGATTCCGCACGCCGCGGGGCTTGCCGGCGGCAGTGCAGACGGTGCCGCAGTTATTGTTGCGCTCAATCGTCTTTATAAAACGGATTTAAGCGATGACGAGCTTTGCAAAATCGGCGTGACAATAGGCGCTGATGTTCCGTTTTGTATTAAAGGCGGCACACTGCTTGCGCAGGGAATCGGCGATGTTCTCAGCAAGGTCAAACCGCTTCGTCAATGCTATATCACGATTGCAAAACCCGATTGCGGAGTGAATACAGGCGCCGCATATCACAAATTTGATACTTGTGGCAAAATACATACTCCCGACAAATTCGGTATGCTTTGTGCCGTTCAGTCGCGCGACTTGAATGTAATTTGCTCTAAAATGGAAAATGTTTTTGAGCAGTTTATCGAAGTTCCTAACAGAGTCGATATTAAACAAATAATGCGCTCGCATAATGCAATAGGCACTTGTATGAGTGGCTCCGGTCCGACCGTTTTCGGTATTTTTAATACAAAAGACGATGCCGAATCAACAGTTGACGAGCTTAAGAAATACTGCAAGGATGTTTTCGTTTGCAAACCTGTTTCAAACGGATGCAAAATTGTTGAAATAAGTGAATAAATTTGCAAAAACCTGCCAATTCTGTTTATGAAAGGCAGGTTTTATTTATGCGCAAAAAACTATTTGTTTTTGTCCCGTTGTTTTTAGTATTCACTGTTATTTTTACATTAATCACCCCGGCAGTAGCTATGAGCGAGGACATAAGTACAAAGGTATTCAGACTGCATATTTTGGCTAACAGCGACAGCGAGGACGACCAAAAACTAAAACTAAAGGTCAGAGATAAAATTTTATCGGTATCGGATAAAATGTATAACAATTGTGCCACTGTTGACGATGCGGTGAATACAGCAAAAAACAATATTGATTTATTTGAAAGCACAGCAGCAAAGGTTATTATCGACAATGGCTACACCTATCCCGTAAAGGCATATGTTACCAAAGAATATTTTGATACACGAAAATATGATAATTTCACTTTGCCGGCAGGAGAGTATGACAGTCTGAAAATAGAAATAGGCTCTGCAAAAGGGCACAATTGGTGGTGCGTAATGTTTCCGAGCGTTTGTATTTCGGGATGTGTTGACGATTTTGACAAATCACTTTCAAATGACGAGATAAAAATGATTACAGACGGAAAATATAAATACAAATTTAAGGTTGTCGAGGTTTATGAAAAAATAAAATCTAAAATTATATCTTGACATTTACTTTAAAATCAATTATTATATTTATCGATGTGCTGGTGTGGCGAAATCGGCAGACGCAAGGGACTTAAAATCCCTCGGTAGCAATACCGTACCGGTTCAAGTCCGGTCACCAGCACCAGATAAGTATATCTTACATATCAACTCAGTTATTATGCCGGCGTGATGGAATTGGCAGACGTGCTGGACTCAAAATCCAGTGGTAGCGATACCGTACCGGTTCGACCCCGGTCGCCGGCACCAAAATAAAACCTCAAGGAAAACCTTGAGGTTTTATTTATTACTGTATTTTAATTTACAACATTAATAGGATTGCCGTCGATATATGCTTTTATGTTTTGTTCGATGATACCGAGAAGCCTTGCCCTTGTTTCATATGCCGCCCACGCAATGTGAGGGGTTATATAGCAGTTTTTTGCATGGAGCAGGGGATTTTCTTCTTCAGGCGGCTCAACGCGCAAAACATCGACTCCTGCGGCTTTTATTTTGCCGGAATTAAGTGCATCCGCTAAATCTTCGTCATTTACAACAGGACCGCGCGATGTGTTTATAACAACGGCGTTTTTTCTCATTTTATCAATAGCATTCTTGTCAATCAAATTTTCTGTTTTTTCTGTCAAAGGGCAGTGACAGGTAATAAAATCGCTGTCAGAAAGCAGAGTATCGAAATCAACAAAGTTGACATTTTTATATTCATCGGGTTTCGGGTGAGTGGTGAATACCTCAACATTCATACCAAACGCGTTTGCAATTTGAGCTACACGCCTGCCGATTGAGCCAAAGCCGATTATTCCGATTGTTTTTCCGTCAAGCTCTGTCAACGGAGTTTTCCAAAAGCAAAAATCCGGGCATTCGCACCATTCGCCGTTATGAACTGCGTCGGAATGGAGCGACACATTGTCCGCAACCTGCAAGATAAACGCAAAAACAAGTTGTGCAACGCCCGTTGTTGAGTATGCAGGAATATTTGAAACCGTTATATTTCTTGCTCTCGCCGCTTTGCAGTCAATTACATTATATCCCGTAGATTGCAAGCCGACAAACTTTAAATTAGGAAGATTTTCAAGCATTTGAGCAGTTATAACAGATTTGTTTATAATCAAAATATCTGCGCCTTTTGCACGCTCTACGATTTGCTCCGGAGCTGTTCTGTCATATACCTTATATTCGCCGTAATTTCCGAGCCAATCCCAGCTTAAATCGCCCGGATTAGTCGTATATCCGTCAAGATTAACTATTTTCATATAATCACCTCGTTACTTTATGTCCCAATTATATCCCTTTATTAAAATAAAATCAACTTGTTTGTTGAAAGAATTTATTATATATAGTATAATATAAGCATATTATTAGTGGTGACTGTATTATGAAAAGACTGCCGATAATATGCATCGTACTTGTTTTGATATTGATTTGTTGTTCGTTATTTATCCACCGCGTGAGCAATGCCAACGCTACCAAAAAGATAGCAGGGGAATACACCGTTGTGATTGATGCCGGTCACGGCGGAAAAGATGCTGGCGCAATCGGCATCGACGGCTCAAATGAAAAGACAATCAACCTCCAAATTGCTGAATGTTTGTATGATTTTTTGCGATTTTCTGGCATCAATGCCGTTATGACGCGAAGCGGTGATTACGAAACATATTATGATAAAAATGATGACAAAACAAGGTCTGATTTGTATAACAGAATGGACCTTGTAAATTCGATTGAAAACAGTGTTTTGATTTCAATACATCAAAATCATTTTGATGACAGCGCAGAGCACGGAACACAGATTTGGTATTCGGCAAACACCGCAAAAAGCAAAGTGCTTGCGGACTCGATTTTGCAGTGCATCAAATCAAATCTTCAAAGTGATAATAAAAGAGAAAACAAAGAATCGGGCAGCAGTTATTATCTTTTATACAAAGCAAAATCGCCGTCAATAATGGTTGAATGCGGCTTTGTGAGCAACCCGGAGGAAAATAAATTACTGCAAAACAGCGAATATCAGCAAAAAATGGCATATTCGATATTTGCAGGTACAAACGGAGTTTTATATGGCAAGTAAACAAAAATCACTATATGTATGCCAAAATTGCGGCTACGAAAGCGTAAAATGGTACGGAAAATGCCCAACCTGCGGCGAATGGAACACTATGGAGGAGCAACAGCCGATTGCATTGACCTCCAAAAAATCTTCACCGTCAAGAACAAGAGCGGCAATTTCTTCAATACAAAAGCTGTCGGAGATTAACAGTGACATTGAAACACGGTTAATCTCGGGAATTAAGGAATTTGACAGAGTTTTGGGCGGCGGAATAGTCGAAGGCAGTTTAGTGCTGCTTTCGGGCGACCCGGGCATAGGCAAATCAACAATTTTGCTCCAAATTTGCCAAAGCCTCTGCAAAACAAAAAAAGTTTTGTATATAAGCGGTGAGGAATCGGCACGCCAAATTAAACTCCGCGCTGACAGGCTCAGTGTCGATGCCGACGGATTGTATATTTCTGCCGAAACCGATGTTGCAACAATAGTTGAAACCATAAAAATCGAAAAGCCGGATATGGCAATTATAGATTCAATTCAAACGATGATGATTGACGATGTTTCGTCTTCTGCAGGCAGTATAACGCAGGTTAGGGAGTGCACAAACATTTTTATGCACCTCGCCAAAAGTCTCGGAATACCGATATTCATTGTAGGTCATGTAAATAAGGACGGCGCAATAGCCGGACCGAAAGTGCTTGAACATATAGTTGATACCGTGTTGTATTTTGAGGGCGAACGCAATTATTCTTACAGAATACTGAGAAGTGTTAAAAACAGATTTGGGTCAACTAATGAAATCGGTGTGTTTGAAATGACTCAATCCGGACTCAAAGAAGTTGAAAATCCGTCACTGCTTATGCTTTCGGGCAGACCGAAAAACACAAGCGGAACTTGTGTGGCGTGTACTATGGAAGGCTCACGACCGATTTTGGCGGAGGTTCAGGGGCTTGTGACTGCATCCGGTTTCGGCACACCGCGCAGAATGAGCACCGGCTTTGATTATAACAGAATGAATATGTTAATCGCCGTGCTTGAGAAAAGAGCAGGATATTTCTTCAACGGAATGGACACATACCTTAATGTTGTCGGCGGTTTGCGATTGGACGAGCCTGCCGCTGATTTGAGTGTAGCCATGGCGCTTGTTTCATCGCTTAAAGATGTAGTGGTTAACGACAACACGCTCGCATTCGGCGAAATAGGACTTGCGGGCGAAATCAGAGCGGTTAACAATTGCGAGCAAAGAATAACCGAGGCAAAAAGACTCGGCTTTGACAAATGCGTAATTCCGTTTCATAATTACAAATCATTGTCAAAAGAGTTGAAAGTTTCAGTTGACATTGTTCCTGTAAGAACACTCCGTTCAGCGTTTGATGCTATAACAGAGTAGTGCTTATTTTTACCATAAGAAAAAATTATGCAATTTCGCAAAATTAATAGCGTATTGCAATTGTAGCCACCTTATTTCTTGTAATAAAAGTATCAAGAAAAACAAATAATAATGTAGTTGCAAAAGATTTGAAAATCTGCTAAAATAGAAAAGCACCGAGGAAGTGCGAGTTCCCCGGTGCTCCGATAATCTATCGGTTTTTGCAGTTGGCTATTTCTTTGAGGGCGTCGAGGACTTCCTCAAGGGAATAGCCTTTTCTTTTTAAGTGCTCAATCAAACGAATTGTCTGCCTTAATGTCATTGCTTTTCACCTCCATAATTTTTATTGTGCTGTGAAGCACGCTGCGGGCTTCACTGCCTAATTACCTCGGACCTCAATTATTTTTGTTTGTCAAGGATCAAGAATAAAAAAATTTATTGCCTATGGATTTAACAATAAATTATTTTATTCCCTTGACTAACTGAAATAATTGTGGAACAGCAGGTATCAGCCACGCTATTGGTTTGGACAATAAAATAAAACTAACCTTGTATATATCGCCGTTAACGGCGACTGTAAGCTTTAGAAAAGCTTTATTGATTGTTTACAAGTAGTTAAGCATATAAAGGCAATAAAGGGCTTGTATAGCCCTTAAATCAAGAACAAAAAGTAATGCGTAAAGGCAGAAAAAAACTTGCGCTAAACTACGACATATAGCGCAAGTTGTGTCATGTGTCAAACTATCCCAAAGACGCATAACCATGCGGCGCACTTTGACACACTAAAGTGTATGAATTTGTGTCAGTGTGTCAAAAATCAAAGAAAAAAGCACCCTATCAAGGGCGCTTTTTTTCAATTCTTTAAGGTACTTATTACAAATTTAAATCCGTCTCTTAATAATAATATAAATATTGCAAATATTGTAAATAGTATTGAAATTTCTTTTGCATATTCTAAGTGAAAGAAATTGTAAAAGCCTTCTTTTATAGCTTCTTGTAATTGCATTTTATTTTATAACCTCCTTTCTGTTCGTTCTTGCTGTTAAATAGTCTAATGATACATTGAATATGTTTGCTATTTCGTATAATTTTTCTAATTTTATTTCATGTTTTCCTTTTTCTATTTTTGAATAATACGATTGGTCAACACCTATTTTTGTTGCCATTTTTATTCCTGTCCATTCTTTTTCTGTCCTTAATTCTTTAATTCTTTTTCCCATTTCTACTGTATTTAGCATTTATTTCACTCCTTTTTTTTATATTATCATAAATTTTACTTGACAATAGGTAATCGATTACCTATAATGTAAACATAAGGTAAACAATTACCTATTATTTTTTGAAGGTGATAACATGGGTTCATTCAAATTTCGCATTTGTTACACCGGCGCAAAGTATAGTCCGGTCAATCAAGAATTTGTAATATTTTGTGATTTCAAAACCGCAGCAAACATTCACTTCGTTCTTAATTCTACATTACCGAGCGAATATTATATTACCTTTTCGCAAATATGAGCAAAGGCAAACAAAGTAAAAAAAGAGGTCGTTGGCTCTGCGGTATTCTTTACCCGGAAGATAATGAGACACACAAAAAAGCATTATCATTGATTCTTACTAAATATAACAGTTTAGCAATCAATCATAATAAGGATGTTTATTTGTTTGATGTTACCGATGAAAACGGCGATATTGTTCATCATAAAGGCGAATTAAAAAAGGCACATTATCATTTTGTTGTGCACTTTGAAAACGCAAGATATATAAGCGGCTTTGCTAAAGAATTGGGTATCGAAGAAAATGTTGTTCAAGTATGTGGGTCTTTCAAATCTACAGTAATATATTGTACTCATGTCGACGAACCTCTAAAGTATCAGTATCAAGCAAGTGACTTTGTTGGTTGGCTTGTCCCTCAGGCAATAAAAATACTTGATAAACCGCAAGACCCCGGCGATATGCTAATGGATGTCTTACGATTCATTCAAGAACACCCCTCTATAAGTTGGTTTCAGCTTGCCGAGTGGTGCAATACTTATGGTTATTATTCTACGCTTATGCGTAATATGTCCTTAATTCGTGAGGTCTATTTTGAGCGCAGAAATACTTATAACAATCATCAATATTATGAAAGGAGTAAAAAACAATGACTTGCATTATTGAACATGGTCTTGTCTGTGACATTGTCAAGTACGATGTTGAGGACAAGGAATATTATAAGCTTGTTGTCTATTCTGATACAAGACTTGTATTTATTTCTATTCCTGCTGAAACTGTCAAGAATTGGAAAGAGTGTATCGGTCAATATACAGACCTTGAATGCACTATGTCTACATATGACGGCAAAGCAAAATTTAAGATTGCCGAATAATCGGCGGAAAGGGTTTTAATTATGAATATTCAAGATTTTTTACCTACTGATTTTAAAGGCTGGTGCTACCTTGCTTGCATGATAGTTTTAATCATTGCCCTTTATCTCTTTAATAAAGCAATACTTAAATGCAAAGAAAGTATTGAAAAGTATGTTATTGAGGTAAGAGAAGTCAAGCAAGCTAATACAACGCTTATGAATATTGTTGATTTTGTCGCTGATAACTCTACCCTTATTGATGATTACGCAACGGCTGTCAACAAGTCACAAGTTGAACTATTAACCGAATTGAGGAATCAAAGCAATGCCACATGTGTATGATTTAATTTCGCAATATACCGATACACAGTTATTACAAGGCATATTTGTAGCTACGCAAGGCTTATTTATTATGAAAATCTGTGAGTGGATATATCACCCTTGTAAATGGTTGTATGATTGGTTTAGTTCAATGTTCCCGACTGATATTGATAAAAAGTGAGGTAATACATAATGAAAGAATTAATTATAATTCTTGTTATTCTGCTTTTGGCAGTATACGGATTAATACAAGGCGCGCGCAAAACCTTGATTAATATTATGAAACTGATACAAAGTTTCAAAAACAAAAATGATAAAGAAAGGGGGCAAAAAGATGCCTGCAATCACAGCTGATACTGTTCTTGATAAGACTATCACAAACTCAATGCTTAACGGTGTACTTGATGAGGTTATCGCTGTAATTCCTACCGTTCTCCCGGTTGTAATTACATTTATGGCTATCAGAAAAGGTATTTCCTTTGTAATCGGTATGCTCCGTTCGGCATAACCTACATAAACTTTTTTATAAACTTTTCAATCCTGCAAGGGCAGGGGAGTCAATCCCTTGTCCTTGTTTCTTTTTCAATTAAAAAATGTGAGGTGATAAAACAAAATGAAAAAGAAATTATTTATACTTGTTCCGTTATTCGTGCTTATTATTGCCGCTGTCACTCCTTTGACTGCTTTTGCAAGCGTTGAGCCTACCGGTAGCGTTGCATATAATGTTGCCAAAGAATACGGATTAATTAAAAACGGCTGTGTAATCTATAAGTCCGGTAACGATTACTTTATGATTACTTTTAATGCTAATGTAAAGTTAGGCTATAAAGATGGCTATTTGTATGGTAAAGCCTCATCAGACGCTAATAAATTTACTTATAAGTTTAACTCGTCTAATGTGTATGCTAAACCTACTCAGGTTGGGACCGGTTATATTTTAAAATCTACCGGTTTTACTACTGTTCAAACTGCCGGCACATTAATGTATAGTGATGTCGATATTTATAATGTCAACGATGATAGTACCGGATTTGCTGACTCGGTTTTTTTAAAAAGGGGAACGAGTCAATCGGCGACCCCGAACCCGTCCCCGGAACCGACACAGAATTCAAAGCTTACATCAACGATAAGCTCTACTATATTGAGTCCTATATTGAGCGAAGTTATAGCTATATTGCCGACATTGCTGCCCGTATTAGTGGCATTTATAGCAATACGGAAGGGCTTGGCGTTTACCTTACAAATGCTTCGCAACGCTTAACAGATATAAAGCAATATCTTAATGATTTCCATGCTGATTGGCTCGATTATAGAGATACTCTCAATCAAATATACTTGTTACTTGTTGAGGCTTTATATTTTGAAAATTCCGATGTTGAGGGCTTTGAGGGACTAAAAACTATATATGCTTATGTTCATCACATCGACGATAATATTAATTTATTGTGGAATCGTCTATCTGCTTATTTTCCTGCCGCAGGTGAATTTTATGACGGCTGGCAAAGTTTCTTTAAGTCCTTTAAAGAAATGTCTTTTCAAAATGTTCTTATTGATGTTAAAACTCAAATTGATGATAGCGTAAATCCTGTATCAGAAAATAATAAACCGCAATTTGATTTGCTTGTTAATTCTTTTAAAACTGATACTGCTGTTGGCTCTATGATAACACTTAAGGATAGCGTTAAGACAATGTTTGACGGCGTTACAAGTGCCGAGCCTAAAGCAAGTATTAATGTTGATACATTAGCTGTTAACTTCTGCGGTATGAAAATTCCGTCTTATACAATTAAGATTGATTTTTCATGGTATGAACGAATCCGAACACAAGCTTTGTATCTGTGGCGCTTCTTTCTTTGGATGGGATATATCTTTATCCTTTGGAAACGAATTCCTGATATAATTAATGGTGCTGGTGTTATTACCGACCTTGGCAACCCTGCCGATAGTGCTATTGATATGTCGGAAAGCGTTAGCTATTCGGTTACTGTAGACGATTTCGGCGAAGTTAAAAGCTTCAATGAACGGCATTCATATAAGAACGAAAACGGCGATAGATTAAATGTCACTGTCAAACATGATGTGACAAGAAATAATAGCAATGGTGGTGATTTAGTTGCTCGTAATTAATTTAATGAAATGGGTGCTTTCTTTGCTCTCCGGCTCACACTTCGATATTGATTTCAACGGCTCTATAACCGGTGTTGTCTTGTCTTGCTATCAGCTTATAGCGTATATTCTGCCTATGGATACGGTAGCGGCTATTATATTAATATCATTGTCTTTGTATGCTTTCCGTCTTGTTGTATCAATTCTTAAAGCTCTGTGGTCTGTAATTCCGATACTCTAACGCTCACTATTCAGCGGAAGGTGTTCCGTTTCCGCAAGCGTGCGGAAACGGAATTCCGCGAGTGCGTGCAAAAAAAAAAAAAATAAATAAATGAGGTGATAAAATGGGACAAACTATTTTACAAACTCTTTTTACTCTTTTATGGAATATTATAAAATCTTTTCGATTTATTTTAATTCCTTTAGCTGTTCTTTTGATTATTCTTGTTATTGATTTCATTGTTGTTAAATTTCGATTTTTTAAGAACGCAAAGCAAGAAGTAATAGGACATGTCAATTATGACGGCAAAATCTCTTTATTTGAACAGATTTTTATTTTACTCCCGAAACAATTCTGGACTAATTACTATAATCGTAAAAAAGGTGCATTTAATGAACACGGCATTATTATGTTTACCGGTAAGCAAGGGCAGGGCAAAACTCTTGCCGAAACTAAATACCTTATGGATATGCAATATAAATACCCTAATGTAAAGGTTTGTACTAACTATGGCTATTTGCGTGAGAATGAGGAAATTGATAATTGGAAAAAACTTGTTGACTACAATAACGGCGAATTCGGTGTTATTTGTGCTATTGACGAGTGTCAGAATTGGTTTTCAAGTCAACAATCAAAGAATTTCCCACCGCGTATGCTCGCAACAGTAACACAGAACCGTAAAAATAGGCGTGTTATTATAATGTCAAGCCACTTTTTCACTAATGTTGCAAAACCTATTCGATTACATTGTACCGAGGTCAGAGCCTGCCGCACATTCCTAAAATGCTTTACAATTGTTAAGCGAATGGAACCTATTATGAATGGTGACGGTGATGTAATTAAAATGCGTAACCTTGGTTATTATAGTTTTGTTCACAATAAAGAATTATATGAGGCTTACGATACATATAGAGTTATTCGTAACTTGTCAGAATCGGGTTTTAAGGACGATAATTTCGCAATTGTTCAAGCCGATAGTGTCGGCGTAGGTTCTAATGGCAAAAGACCAAAACGGCAACGCTCAAGCCTTGTAGAAAGTGTTGTAAATAACAATATTGATTCTGCTTTTAATGCTATGAGGTGATTAGATGACTCAAAATGAAAAAGACCTATTAATGGCTTATATTTATAACAAACAAACACGGCTTGAACAAGATTCCAGGCTAATGATTGATAAATATAATTTGCGTAAATGTGATGAGGTTGATTTCCTCGAAAACATTATCGCTACAACAAGGGAAAAGGCTTTCAAAGACTTTTGTTTTGATATAATACGGCTTTTAAATTTGCCGATTGATAATTACTTCAAAAAGTAATAAAATAGTCGTGTAGTATAAACTGCACGGCTATTTTATTTTGTGTTGAATATTTTAATGATTTCGCAAAATTAATATTTTGCGAAACATAGGGGAGCTTAAAAACAAATAGTGCACAGTATGTCGCTGTGCGCTATTTTTCTGCAATTATGCCGTTTTATCCATATTTTCTATTTAATGGTAAGTAACGAATTGATTGTGAAAATATAAAATTTAAATCATAACAAAAATTTGTTGATAATTGATTCAAAGCCGATAATGAAATATCAATTTTTGTCATTATTCATATTATATTGCTCTTTATCATTTACATCGCTATTAATAACATATTGAGCAGTATCAAATTATCATTGATATATTGCCTGTTATTTGGTATAATTGATTTGTTCAAAAAGTTTTGCGAAATAGGAAGTTTATTGTTATGCGCAGAGAAGATATTAATGCTTTGCCGAAATTGGTGCAGCAATATTTAGTTTACATAGAAGCTATAAAGGAGCACAGCGAATTGTCTGTATTAGAGTATGCCGGCGATTTGCGTACTTTTTTCAGATATTTGGTTAAAGAAAAAGGTTTGTCCCCTACTGATGTTTCGTACGAAGACACGGACATTAGCAAAATTGACCTTGATTTTATAAAAAGCATCACTTTGAACGATGCTTATCAATTTTTGATTTATTGTAAAAATGAAAGAAGAAACAATGAGGCTACAAGAGCACGCCGTGTTGTTTCAATCCGCAGATTTTTCACTTATTTAACAGACAATCTGGGTCTGCTTGAAACAAATCCAATGAAAAATCTCGATACTCCTAAAATAAAAAAATCGTTGCCTAAGTACCTAACCCTTGATGAAGCTCAACGGCTTTTATCTGTAATCGACGGAAAATTTAAAGAGCGCGATTTTGCGATTATAACACTGTTTTTGAATTGTGGAATGCGACTTGCAGAGCTTGTCTCAATTGATTATAACGATATTCGCTCAGATAACACGCTCACGATTACCGGTAAAGGAAATAAGGAGCGCACGGTTTATTTAAACAATGCGTGTATCGACGCGATTGCCGCCTATATGAAAGTGCGACCGAACGAAGGTGTTAAGGACAGAGCGCTGTTTTTGAGCGCACGAAACCAACGAATCAGCCCGAGAATGGTCGAAATTATGGTGAATAAAAATCTCGAAAAAGCCGGTTTGGGCGGCAGAGGCTTATCTGTCCACAAGCTCAGACACACCGCGGCAACGCTTATGTATCAACACGGCAATGTTGATGTTCTGTTGCTCAAAGAGATTTTGGGCCACGAAAATCTCGGAACTACAGAAATTTATACCCATATCACCAAAGAGCAAACGCGAAAAGCCATTGAATCTAACCCGTTGGCTAATAACAAACCTAAATTTTAATTATCGTCACGAGTGACGATGTAATCAATGAATTCAGTGCTGATATTACAATGATTACTACGATATAAATAACAAAATCTTTCAGATACAGCTTTAGATTAAAATCTTCTGTATCTGATTTTTTTGTTGTTGAATTATAAATCTGTCGGCTCATCAATGAACTGCTTTTAATTGTATATATTATTGTTTCTGCGAAAACACAGCTTTGCGGAATGACAAGGAGCGCGCAGTATGTTATTCCATTTGCGGAATATGATGTATAGAAATACGATATTTTAAGTGCAACGGCAAAACCGATTAACAGCGGAATACAATTAATAAACCGAAATCCGAATAAAGATACGCCGAAAATCACAACAAACACAAAAACGGCTATATATACCGCAACCGTGCTGAAAAACATTTTTTTAAAATCAGAAGTAATCGGATTGACTGCCTTTGAAATAAGTTGTGCCGCACTGTCGTTTAATTGGCTGTAAATCAATGCACCGAGCAATAAACCGGCAATGTAAAATATGACTGAATAAATGAAACTTTTGTTATTGTTAAAAAATGAGTCAAAATCTAAATTCTTTTTGCCGACATCTTTTATTTCCACTTGCTCACCTTAATTTTCTTGTTTTTACGAACAGTTAATTCGCCTATCAACATTCCGAACAATATAATTAACACTGTTTTAATAACAAAAAACAAAACATAATTGCCATTGAAAATGAGATTGACGAGGCTGTAAAACACAAGAGGCATTTCCGCAATCAAACCAAGCAGAATGCCGTTGTTTTTAAATCCGTTGACGGACACAAACGAAATCACGCATGCACACAAAACGCATATGGCAACAGAAATGTATTTTGACAGCTCCAAATCCAAATCAAGAGCAAAGACTATTTTGCCGGCTATGTATGAAAATAATAAAATTGAAATCACAGACGATATAATCACCTTGACGCAGAATTTCAAAATCAAGTTGTCGGCATTATTTGTTGATAATTTTTTCATAAAAAAACTCCCCCGATATATCCAATAAATGGATATTCGAGGGAGTAAAAATATATTACATTATTTTTCGATTTTTCTTTCAGCTTCTTTAGCTGTATCGGAAATTTCCTTATCGTTTTTCTTTCCTTTTGCAGCTTTTTTCTGCTTTGCAGCTTCTCTTGCTGCTTCAACTTCTTTCTTGTGCTGCTCTGTCTTTGTTACATTAGTATTTACAGCCCAGCGTTGAATTTTCATCTTTGTTCTGTCAGCGCCTGTTTCAATAACAAGGTCTTGCTCTCTGATAGTAACAACCTTGCCGACAATTCCGCCGATAGTAATAATTTCGTCACCGATTTCGAGAGAAGAACGCATTTCTTGCTCTTCCTTTTGACGCTTCTTCTGCGGTCTGATCATCATAAAGTACATAATAACGATAAGAACAACCATCATAATGATTCCTGATGTTGGTGATGCCGTTCCGCCGTTAGCCGATGAACTCATAAGTGTAATAAAATTCATTTATTTTTTCCTCCATAATAAAATGCAATTGTAATTATATATTATTGTACATAATTATGCAAGTTATTTTTTAATTCTTGTATCAAGTTTTACACAATATTCATTTTTGTAATCATCAAACGAGCCGTTTTCAATATTTTCCCTGATTTCCTGCATGAGATTATTGTAGAAATACAGGTTATGAATTACAGCAAGACGCATACCGAGCATTTCGTTTGCTTTGAGCAAGTGTCTTACATATGCGCGCGAGTAATTTCTGCATGTCGGACAATTGCATTTTGAATCAATAGGCTTTGTATCAAGCTGATATACGGCGTTATTGATATTGATAATGCCCTCTTTTGTAAAAAGCTGACCGTGGCGCGCATTTCTTGCCGGCATAACGCAGTCAAAAAGGTCAACTCCTCTGCTGACACCTTCCAAAATATTGCCCGGTGTACCGACACCCATCAAATATCTCGGCTTATTTTTAGGCGCGTAAGGCTCGACAGCCGAAATGATACGATACATATCCTCTTTCGGCTCGCCTACGGCAAGTCCGCCGATAGCGTATCCGTCAAGGTCCATTTTTGCAATTTCTTTCATATGCTCAATTCGTAAATCGTCAAATGTGCATCCCTGATTTATACCGAAAAGCAGTTGGTTTCTGTTGATTGTCGATTCAAGTGAATTAAGGCGTTCCATTTCAGCTTTGCAACGCTCGAGCCAGCGCAATGTACGCAAGCAAGCCTCTTTGGCGTATTGAAGTTTTGCAGGGTTTTCAACACATTCGTCAAAAGCCATGGCAATTGTTGAGCCTAAATTCGATTGAATTTGCATACTCTCTTCGGGACCCATAAAAATTTTTCTGCCGTCGATATGAGAGTTAAATGTAACTCCATCTTCTTGAATTTTGTTAAGCTTTGCGAGTGAAAATACCTGAAATCCTCCGGAATCGGTCAAAATAGGTCTGTCCCAATTGGTGAATTTATGCAATCCGCCAAGCTGACGGATTATAGTATCGCCCGATGTTGTTCTGTCGCCCGGCCTAACATGCAGGTGGTAGGTATTGCAAAGCATAACCTGTGCGCCGACTTCTTTTAAATCAACTGTTGAAAGTCCGCCTTTGATGGCGGCAACGGTTGCCACATTCATAAAAGCAGGGGTCTGCACCGTGCCGTGAACGGTTTCAAACACTGCGCGTCTTGCGCGACCCTCTTCCTTTAAAACAGTAAACTTCATACTTACTCCTCATATAATAAAATAGTGTTATTGGATAAACATAGCGTCGCCGAACGAGAAAAATCTGTATTTTTCATTCACGGCGATATTGTAAGCATTCATAATATTGTCATAACCTGCAAGTGCCGAAACAAGCATTATAAGAGTGCTTTCCGGCAGGTGAAAATTAGTAATCAAAGCGTCAATGCATTTGAATTTATAGCCGGGATAAATAAAAATGCTTGTGTTGTCTTCATCCTCGCATATACATCCGTTCTTTGTTGCGACGGATTCCAAGGTTCTCGTGCTTGTTGTGCCGACACTTATTACTCTGCCGCCGTTTTTCTTTGTTTCATTTATTAAGTCGGCAGTTTCTTTCGATATATGATAGTGCTCACTGTGCATTTTATGCTTGGTTACATCCTCAACCTTTACGGGCCTGAATGTGCCGAGTCCCACATGAAGCGTTACATAACCGATTTTAACGCCTTTTGCTTTAATTCGACTTAAAAGATCCTTGGTAAAGTGTAATCCTGCCGTAGGGGCTGCCGCAGAGCCTAATTCGCGCGAATACACTGTTTGATAGCGTTCGCCGTCCTTGAGTTCCTCGGTAATATACGGCGGTAGTGGCATTTTTCCGATTTTATCGAGAATATTATATATTTCCTTTGAGTCACAGTCAAAATGAATAATTCTGTTTCCGTCATCGGTCACATCAATTACTTCACATTTAACGACGCCCTCGCCAAACACAAATTTTGTGCCGATTTTCGCACGCTTGCCGGGTTTGCAAAGACACTCCCAAACATTGTTTTCACGCTGATTGAGAAGCAAAAACTCAACAACCGCACCGGTTTCTTCCTTTACACCGTAGATACGCGCAGGAATAACCCTTGTGTCGTTTAAAATAAGGCAATCACCGGGGTTGAGATAATCAATAATATCTCTGAAAATTTTGTGTTCAATGCTGCCGTCGGATTTGTTCAAAATCATCAATCTTGATGAATCGCGAGGCTCTAAAGGCGTTTGAGCAATAAGCTCTTGTGGAAGTTCATAGAAAAAATCAGAAGTTTGCATTAATATTCTCCAAATAATTGATTGACATTAATATATAAGTAGTGATATTATATATATAAATTTTGATTTGCAATAACTGCGCATTGCGATATTGCGTGTATATTATATTGCAAAATTAAATATAAAACAAGTCCAAGGAGAAAAATTATGAAAAAATATAATGTCGGAATTGTCGGCGCTACCGGTATGGTAGGTCAGCGCTTCATGACCTTACTTGAAAACCATCCGTGGTTTAATGTTGTTGTTCTTGCCGCATCATCAAGATCCGCAGGCAAAACATATGAGGAAGCCATCGGCAACAAATGGTGCATGGATGTTGAGCTTCCAGAAAAATATAAAAATATGATTGTTAAGGACGCAACAAATGATATTGATGAAATCACATCCATGGTTGATTTTGTGTTTTGCGCAGTAAATATGAAGAAAGACGAAATCAAGGCTCTTGAGGAAGAATATGCAAAGCACGAGTGCCCTGTTGTTTCAAACAACTCCGCGCACCGCTTTACTCCGGATGTTCCTATGGTTGTACCGGAATTGAATGCCGAGCACATCAACATTATCCCAGACCAGAGAAAAAGACTCGGGACAAAGAGAGGTTTTATCGCAGTTAAATCAAATTGTTCACTTCAGTCATATGTACCTGCCCTCTTCCCTCTTCATGATAAATTTGGTGTAAAGGATGTTCTTGTTTGCACATATCAGGCAATAAGCGGTGCAGGCAAAACATTTGAAACTTGGCCCGAAATGATTGACAATGTTATCCCTTACATCGGCGGCGAAGAAGAAAAGAGCGAAAAAGAACCGCTTAAACTTTGGGGCAAAATCGAAAACGGCGAAATCAAGCTTGCCGACAAGCCTAACTTCACCGCACAGTGCATCAGAGTTCCTGTTTCAAACGGTCACCTCGGTGCTGTATTTGTTAACTTTGAAAAGAAGCCTACCAAAGAAGAAATGATCGAGATTTGGGAGAATTTCAAGGGCAGAGCGCAGGAGCTTAACCTTCCTTCTGCACCGAAGCAGTTCCTCCACTATTTCACAGAACCTGACAGGCCGCAGATTCATACTGAAAGAATGCTTGAAAACGGTATGGCTGTTTCTATTGGCAGACTCAGAGAAGATACGCAATATCAATACAAATTTGTTTGCCTTTCTCACAACACCCTTCGTGGTGCGGCAGGCGGTGCAGTTCTTCTTGCAGAATTGCTTGCGGCTGAAGGATATATGGACTAATTTTAGAATAATTTTATAAGGAGAATTCGTTATGAAAGAACCTATTTTTACAGGATCTGCAGTTGCTATCATCACTCCTATGAATGATGACTGCTCCGTAAACTATGATGAGTTTAAAAAGTTTATCGATTATCAAATCGACAACGGCACAGACGCAATTGTTATTTGCGGCACAACCGGCGAATCATCAACGCTTAAAACAGTTCATCATCTTGAAGCAATCAAGTTTTGCGTTGATTATGTAAACGGCAGAGTACCTGTTATTGCAGGCGCAGGCTCAAACAACACAGAATGCGGTATTGAAATCGCAACAAAGGCTTGTGAATACGGATGTGACGCGTTATTGCTTGTTACACCTTACTACAATAAGTGCACACAAAAAGGTTTGATTAAGCACTACACAATGTATCACGAGGCAACAGATAAGCCGATTATTCTCTACAACGTTCCGTCAAGAACAGGCGTTAACATTTTGCCGGAAACACTCAAAGAGCTTTCAAAGCTTCCGCGAATCAACGGCGTTAAAGAAGCTTCAGGCAATATCAGCCAAGTAATGAAAATCCGCGCACTTTGCGGCGACGATCTCAATATTTGGAGCGGCAATGACGACCAAATCCCGGCTGTAATGTCTTGCGGCGGTAAGGGTGTTATCTCTGTTCTTGCAAATATTTGCCCACAGGAAACACATGATATGGTTCAAGCATATCTCGACGGCGATGCAAATAAGTGCACAGATATGATGGCTCAGTATCTTGAGCTTGCAAATGCACTTTTTGTTGAAGTTAACCCGATTCCTGTTAAAGCAGCATGCAATATGGTCGGTTGGAATGCAGGTCCGTGTAAGATGCCTCTTTGCGAAATGACAGACGAACATACAGCTTATCTCAAGAGCGTTCTAAACAAATACGGTCTTATAAAATAAGAATTAATTAAGGACTTTTAAAATGACTAAAATAATTTTAAGCGGCGCCTGCGGAAAAATGGGTAAGGTTATCCAAAGCGTTGTTGCAGGTCGCGATGATTGCGAAATCGTTGCAGGCGTTGACAAATATAATGATAACGAGCGCCCCTTCCCTGTTTATGCTACTATGCAAGAGGTTAAGGAAAGTGCTGATGTTGTTATTGACTTTTCAAATCCGTCACTTCTTGATGGCTTGCTTGAATACGGTATTGAAACAAACACCGCACTTGTAATTGCAACAACCGGATTTGACGATTGCCAAAAGAAGAAAATACAAGATGCATCCAAAAAATGCCCTGTATTCTTCACATACAATATGAGTATCGGCATCAACCTGCTTGCAAACCTTGCAAAAAAAGCTGTTCAGGTTTTGGGTAACGATTTTGATATTGAAATTGTTGAAGCGCATCACAATCAAAAGATTGATGCTCCGTCGGGTACGGCACTTATGCTTGCAGATGCCATTACCGAAGAAATCGACAGACCGATGAAGTATGAATATGACAGACATTCTAAGCGCGAAAAAAGAACTAAGAATGAAATCGGTATGCATTCTATCCGCGGCGGCACAATTGTCGGCGAGCATGAAATCATTTTTGCCGGCAGAGATGAAAACATAACTTTGAGCCACTCGGCAAGATCAAAAGAAATTTTTGCAGTCGGCGCAGTAAATGCGGCAGTATTTATGAGCGGCAAACCTGCAGGAATGTACGATATGAGCGAGCTTGTAAAATAAATAATATAAAGAATAACGGCAGTGCAATAGCACTGCCGTATTTTTATACTATTGAATTATCAATCGCCGAGAGCAATATCCTGCTCAACCTCGTGCTTTTCCTTATAGCAAGCGAACGTTTCTTCAACAAACTTTGAATCGGGCTTTGGTGTTATGAGCGATACAATAGGAACGATTACAAATCCTCCAAGCATTGCAATTGCGCCGCAGTTAATCGGGCTTTGCATGATTGTCGGCAGAATATGATGTCCTGTAAGATTGCCGATAAGATCGATTACCATAAGACCCGTACCGAATACAAACGAAACCCAGCAAGCCGCCTTTGTCGTCTTTTTCCAATAAAGAGAATAGAGGAACGGTGCGAGGAATGCGCCTGCAAGAGCGCCCCACGAAATACCCATAAGCTGTGCAATGAATGTAACGGAGCTTTTGTATTGAACAAGCGCAAGAATTGCTGAAATCGCAATGAAGATTACAACAAAAATTCTGATTGACAAAAGCTGTTTCTTTTCATCCATCTTTTTAACAATATTGTCCTTCAAAAAGTCGATTGTAAGTGTCGACGATGAAGCGATTACGAGCGAAGAAAGCGTTGACATTGATGCCGAAAGAACAAGAATAACAACAAGTGCAATAAGCGGAGCCGAAAGCTCGCTGAGCATTGTCGGAATGATAGAGTCAAATCCGTTAGCTTTAACATCAATCTTGTCGGAATAAAGTCTTCCGAAGCCGCCGAGAAAATAACTGCCACCTGCAACAACAAGTGCAAATATTGTGGAAATGATTGTGCCCTTTTTGATGGATGACTCATCCTTGATGGCATAGAATTTTTGAACCATTTGAGGAAGTCCCCAAGTGCCGAGTGATGTCAAGATAACAACAAACATCAGGTTGAGCGGGTCTGCTCCGAAGAATGATGCAAAAACGCCGGGTGTCGTTGATACTGTTTCATCGGTCACCTTTGCAAGACCGTCCAATGCCGCTGTAAAGCCACCTTTACTCATCAATACAGCAGCGATTACTGCTACGATACCGAACAACATAATGATGCCTTGAATAAAGTCATTTATAGCGGTTGCCATGTATCCGCCTGCAATAACATAAATACCGGTAAGAATAGCCATGATGACGATACATACCGAATAATCAATGTTGAACGCCATACCGAAAAGTCGGCTTAAGCCGTTATAAAGTGATGCTGTGTACGGAATTAAGAAAACAAATATAATCGCAGATGCGGCTATTTTAAGTGATTTACTTCCGAAACGCTCGCCGAAAAACTGCGGCATTGTTGCTGAATTAAGATGCTGGGTCATAATTCTTGTTCGTCTGCCGAGGACAACCCACGCGAGAAGAGAGCCGATGATTGCGTTGCCGATTCCTGCCCATGTGGATGCAATACCGTATTTCCAGCCAAACTGACCTGCATATCCTACAAAAACAACAGCCGAGAAGTACGATGTTCCATATGCAAAAGCTGTCAGCCAAGGACCTACATTTCTGCCGCCGAGTACAAAACCGTTAACATCGGTTGCGTGCTTTCTGCATGCGATACCAACGCCGATAAGCACACCGAAGAAGAGTACTAAAATAATAATTTTTAAAGCCATTGATTTACTCCTTTATCATCAATTTAATCCGCTTTAGCACTTAAAAGCGATGAACTATACATATACTTTACCACTTAAAAGCGATGAAGTCAAGAAGAATTTTAACAAAAATAAAAAAGGTGTAAAAGGGGCACACTGCATAAGGAATAAATGCTCAAAAAAACAAATAAACAGCGAAATTCTTCGTTAAATTCACAGTGCAGGCGTCAGCCTTCACTATGAATTATGCCTTGCCTTTCATCTGTTTCTTTGATTTTTGAGTGCAAAGCAGTTTAAGCAAACTGATTTTGTTCAGTGTGCATTAATAAAAATATGCCAATACTTGCGTATTGGCATATTTTTTTAATAGTGCAATGGGCAAAACCCAGAAAGCTTAAACCAATTACTTCCTTATGCAGTGTGCCCCAACCACACCTTTTTTAGATTATTATTTACTGTTCTAATTACTCAAACAGATCGGAAACATTGCTTTTAAGCATTTTCGGAATGTCGATTGACTGCGGGCAATGTTGTTTACACTTGCCGCAGTTGACACAGTGCGAGGCATTGATATCAATGGTGTCATATTCCTTTTGCGCTTCCTCGCCGGAGATTTCGGAGTTCATATACTTATTATATACGGCAAACATGCTGCTGATTTTAACGCCCTTTTGGCAGTCGGCGCAATAATCGCATCCTGTGCACGGGATTGTTTCAGCGTTGTTTATAATTCTTGCAATTTTTTCGCAGACGGAATACTTATGTTTATCAAATTCAGTAAAACCCGAAAGCGTGCTTAAATTATCGGATAATTGCTCAATTGAATTCATACCGCTCAATATTGCAAGCACATTATCGTGTGATGCAACAAAGCCCATTGCCCAAAAAACATTCGATTTGTCGGGCATTTCGCTTTTGCAAAGTCTTTCTGCCTCATTAGGCAAATCGGCAAGCTTTCCGCCGCGAACAGGCTCCATTACAATAACGGGTATGCCTGCATCTGTAAGCAATTTATATTGCATTTTGGCGTTTTGATTTTCCCAATCAAGATAATTCATTTGAATTTGAGCAAAATCCCACTCATGTGCGGCAATTATTTCCTTTAAAGTATCAATAGTTCCGTGAAATGAAAAGCCAATATTATTAATTCTGCCCTCTTCCCTTTTCTTAAGCAAGAACTCATATGCGCCGTATTCTTCGCACATTTTGAAATTATCCGCATCAAGTGAATGCAGGAGATAAAAATCGAAATATTCAAGACCTGTTCTCTTAAGCTGATTTGAAAAGATCTTTTCCATATCATCGTGGCTGTCGCACAGCCAAATCGGAAGCTTGTCAGCAACATAGTATGACTCACGAGGATATTTTTTCAAAGCATGACCGACAAATTCTTCGCTCTTACCGCAATGATACATATATGCCGTGTCATAATAATTGACGCCGTTTTGATATGCAAAATCGACTATTTTCTGCGCCCTTAGATAGTCAATATCCGGACTTGACTCACGCTTTTCGCCGGATTTTACAGGCAGACGCATTGTACCCAATCCAAGCCTTGAAATTTCTATGTTTTTAAAAGCTTTTCTGTCAACCAAAATTGACACCTCTTTTATTCCATGGTCCAAGTTGTGCCCTGTCTTGTATCTTTAAGTATAATACCTCTTGCTTTCAAATCGTCACGGATTTTGTCCGCAGTTGCAAAATCCTTATTTTTCTTTGCTTCCTGACGCTGAGCAATAAGTTTTTCAACTTCTTTGTCAAGGTCATTAGACTTTTTGTTATACAAAATGCCGAGAACATCGCAAAGCTCATCGAAAATCTTTGCGGCAGTTTTGCAGACATTTTCAGAAACAGGCTTGTCGAGAATTTTTGTATTAATATCCTTAACCAAGTCAAATACTGCTGCGATACCGTCGGCTGTATTCAAATCGTCATCCATAGCGGTGATAAACTGCTCTCTTCGCGAATTGAGTGATTTAAGAATTTCCTCATTATCAGCAATGTCCGATTGCGCATTTTTGATTGCAAAGTCGAGAGATTCACGGCATGTATAAAGTCTGTCAAGCGCAGATTGGCACTGCTCTATAATATCAAGGCTGTAATTGATAGGTGAACGGTAATGTGAAGAGATAAGGAAGTATCTGATTACCTCATAGCCGTAAACATTAGCAATTTCACGAACGGTTTTGAAGTTGCCGAGTGACTTACTCATCTTAACATTGTCAACATTGATATAACCGTTGTGCATCCAATATTTCGAGAACATACAGCCGTTTGCCGCCTCGGACTGCGCAATTTCGTTTTCGTGGTGAGGAAATACAAGGTCCTGACCGCCGCAGTGAATATCAATTGTTTTGCCGAGATATTTTCTGTTCATAGCCGAACATTCGATATGCCAACCCGGTCTGCCTTTACCCCACGGCGACTCCCAATAAGGCTCGCCTTCTTTTGCGGCTTTCCAAAGTGCAAAATCAAGTGGGTCTTCTTTCTTTTCGCCGATAGCAATTCTTGCACCGCTTTCAAGGTCATCAATCGGTTGATGAGAAAGTTTACCGTAGTCCTTAAATTTGAGAGTTCTGTAATAAACATCACCATCAACGGCATAAGCATAGCCTTTGTCAATCAATGTTTTGATAATATCAATGATTTCATCAATATTTTCAGTTGCCTTTGGATGAACGGTTGCATCCTTAAAATTCAAGCCGTGTGCGTCTGTCCAAAATTCTTTGATATATTTTTCGCTGACCTCATCAAAGGATATACCCTCTTCGTTGGCTCTCTTGATGATTTTATCGTCAACATCTGTAAAATTCTGAACGAATTTCACATTATATCCTCTGTATTCAAGGTATCTTCTGAGAACATCAAAAACACAAAGCGGACGGGCGTTTCCTATATGAATATAGTTATAAACGGTAGGTCCGCACGCGTAAATTTTAACTTCCTTTTCATCAACGGGAACAAAATCTTCTTTTCTCCTTGACATTGTGTTAAAAATCTTCATTTTTAATCTCCTTCAGTTTATTTACTTCTTTTTGTAATTCTTCGATTTTTGCTTCGTTTTTCTTTATTGCACTCATTATCGGGTCGGGGATATTGATTTGGTCGAGGTCGTCAACCCGCTCTCCGTCAATTCGCACAACCTCACCCGGTACGCCTACAACGGTGCAATTCGGCTCAACATCCTTAACAACAACGGCTCCTGCGGCAACTTTTGAATTTCTGCCTACTGTAATCGGTCCGAGGACCTTTGCCCCTGCGCCAATCATAACGCCGCTTTCAATCGTGGGGTGCCTTTTGCCGACATCCTTACCTGTTCCGCCAAGCGTAACGCCTTGATAAATCATTACATCATCGCCGACCTCGGCAGTTTCGCCGATTACAATACCGTGGCCGTGGTCGATGCACACGCGCCTGCCGATTGTTGCACCGGGATGAATTTCAATTCCGGTCTTATGTGCCGAGCGCTGACTTATCCATCGTGCGATGAACGGCATATTGTGGCGCAAAAACCAGTTTGCTCTCTTATGCGCTCTCAGCGCCTTAAAGCCCGGATATAAAAGAACAATCTCCAATGGTCCATGAGCCGCGGGATCATGGTCTATAAAGCTTTGAATATCCTCTTTATAACTTTCAAACATAACATAACTCCAAACAAAAAATAAATCCTCTGCCGATACAATCGACAGAGGCAATAAAATACTGCGGTTCCACTCCGTTTTATACTTAACCACTTAAATGGCTTTGCCGATAACGGAGCATACCGTCCCGAAATACTTTATTCCTTCGGGAAGCTCATGGGTGCATTTCATCAATTGCCTTATGCGAAACTCACAGCACCGCTCGCTCTCTTTGATAAGGTATGATTGACTACTTCTCCCAATCAATGCATTTATACTATATTTACATTATATACATTTTTTACAAAAATGCAACTGTTATTTTGTTTTAATAAGATGCCAACCGTCTTTAGTATATTTAATTCCGCTTAGGAAAGTAACAATGCCGACAATCCAAAATGCAACCGTGCAATAAACGCCGAGCCAATTAGGAGCGTTAAAGCCGTTTGTGGCGATAACAGTTTCGCCGTCCTTTTCAAGAATAGCCAAAATTAAGAATGTGATGCCGGTTGTAGACATTTGTAAAAATGTTTTAGCCTTGCCGAATGCGTTTGCGGCAATAATTTCACCGTTTGATGCGGCAAGCATTCTCATTCCGGCAACAAGAAATTCCCTTGCCATCATAATCATAATAACCAAATCGGTTCTTACGCCGAGATTTATTTGAATAATGAACGCGGCGAGAACAAGCGTTTTATCGGATAATGGGTCCATTACCTTGCCGAAATCGGTAACAAGCCCATTTTTTCTTGCAATAATTCCGTCTGCCTTATCGCTCATACAAGCTACGAAATAAATAAGCAGTGCCGCAACCCAGTGATAGCGAAATTGAATATATGACGCTAAAAACAAAAACGGTATACAACAAAATCTGAACACTGTTATTTTATTCGGTAAATTCATTCCACACACTCTCCTATCAAATCATAGCCGTCAAAATCTGTAATAAGAACATTACAAAATTCGCCGATATTAAGCGGCTTGTCGGATGTAAAAATAATTCCGCTGTCAATTTCCGGCGAATCCATATATGAACGGCCGATATATTTTTCACCGTCAAGCGAATCAATAATAACCTTATATTTGTTACCGACTCTGCATTTATTGCTTTGCTCGGTGATGGTGTATTGAATATCCATCAATACCTCTTGACGGCGATTTTTAACTTCGTCGTCAATTTGATTATCCATATCAAACGCAGGTGTATCCTCCTCGGGAGAAAATGTAAAGCACCCCATTTTGTCAAATTTAATATCTTTTACAAATGAGCAAAGATTTTCAAATTGCTCGTCTGTTTCTCCCGGAAAACCTACCATAAATGTAGTCCTGAGTGCAAGACCCGGAATTTTATCTCTCATTTTGGTAAGCAATTTCTTATAATCGTCTCCGTCGCCGATTCTGTTCATAGATTTTAAAACACTCTTATCGGAATGTTGCAACGGAATGTCGATATATTTGCAAATTTTATCATTTTCCGCAATCACATCAATAAGCGAATCGGTTATTCTCTGCGGATAGCAATAAAACAGCCTTATCCACTCAATACCGTAAATTTTTACTAATTGTTTAAGAAGTTTGTCGAGCGAATACTCGCCGTATATGTCCTGACCGTATTTAGTGGTATCCTGCGCGATTAAAATAATTTCCTTAATTCCCTTTTGCGCAAGCACTTTAGCCTCGTTAACAACGGACTCCATAGGCCTTGAACGGAATTTGCCGCGAATGCCCGGGATTGCACAATATGCGCATCTGTTGTCGCATCCCTCGGCAATTTTCAAGTACGCCCAATGTGACGGCGTAGAAAGCATTCTTTCATCGTCGAGCGGTAAATAACACTTATTCGGAAAAATAGTTGTTTCAATGCCCATAAGAGCCTTTTGACAAATCTTGACAATATCTTTGTTTGCGCCGATACCGATAACGGCATCCACCTCGGGCATTTCTTTAATGATTTCGTCCTGATAACGCTCTGCAAGGCAACCGGTTACAACAATCGCAGATATTAAACCCGCATTTTTATATTCGGCAACCTCGAGAATCGTTTCAATTGCCTCTTTTTTAGCATCGTCAATAAATCCGCAGGTGTTAACAATCATAACATCGCTGTCTTGAATCTCGCTAACGATATTGAAACCTGCATCGGCAAGCTTTGAGAGCATCATCTCACCGTCAACCTGATTTTTCGGGCATCCGAGCGAAATCATACCAACATTATATGTATTCTTCATCTTCTATCATTTCAAATGCGTGCTTAATATCATAATATGAAAATCCTTTTCTCATCAGCGCGGCTGTAACCTTGTCTTTGCCGCCCTCTGCACGCAATTTATTCCTGTATTTAGTAGTAATAAGCTCAACACAATTTGCACTGTTGTCAAACTCTGTATTTTCGAGTATATTATTGATTATATCGGCAGACAATCCGCGCTTATACATTTCCTGCTTAACAAAATTTTTAGACATATTTTTGTTATCAAGCAAATATCTTACAAGGGTTTGAGCATATTTTTCATCATCAAGATAGCCGAGGTCGAGCATTTTTTCAATTGCCGCGTCGGCACTGTTTTCATCGACGGTACGAAGAAGCTTTGTTTTGAGTTCCTTAACGGAATGGTCGCGCCTTGAAAGCAAATCGTAGCACTTGTCAACCGCTTTTTTTAAGTTAATTTTGGTAACAAGCTTATTCCACTCGTCCTCATCAATATCCGTGCCGTCTTTAATGTAATTTTCTGCCCAAAAATCCTCGTCGGTGGTAATTATGTATTCATCATCTAACAATAAATGAATTTTTTTCCCTCTACCGTGGTTATGAGATATAATCATTATTCTTCGTCATCATCGATGGCTATATCAAGTTTTGCCTTGGCAGCAGCCCTTGTTTGCTTAACTGTCGACGGAGCAGCCGGAGTTTCATCAAGCACAGCCTTTTGAGCAACATTTGCCCGGAATTTCTCCTCCTGCTTTTGCTTGTCGATTAAATCAAGTACCTGTTTTTCAATCTCGTTTGAAAATTCAGGGTCTGTTTTAAGCATTTCTTTAAGCTTATCTCTGCCTTGGAATCTCTTATCACCGTAAGAGAACCAAGAGCCGCTCTTTTTGATTACGCCGAGAGAAACAGCGAGGTCGCAGATTTCACCGCATCTGTCAATTCCAGTTCCGTACATAATATCGAATTCGGCAGTTTTAAAAGGAGGCGCAACTTTGTTTTTAACGATTTTTGCACGTGTTCTCGAACCGACAAATTCGTTGCCGGGTGCTTTGATTGCTTCAACCTTTCTGACATCAATACGCATTGACGCATAGAATTTGAGCGCACGGCCGCCTGTTGTTACCTCAGGACTGCCATAAATAACACCGACCTTCTCACGAAGTTGGTTAATAAAGATAATAACGCAATTCGACTTGTTAATGGCGCCTGCAAGCTTTCTGAGCGCCTGCGACATAAGTCTTGCGTGCAAACCGACATGAGAGTCGCCCATATCACCCTCGATTTCCGAACGGGGAACAAGCGCAGCAACAGAGTCAACAACGATAATATCAATTGCCCCGGAGCGCACAAGCTGTTCCGTGATTTCAAGAGCTTGTTCGCCGTTATCAGGCTGAGAAACAAGAAGTGAGTCTACATCGACGCCGAGATTTGCGGCATATGACGGGTCAAGTGCATGCTCTGCATCAATAAACGCTGCCTCACCGCCTGCTTTTTGTGCCTCTGCTACGCAATGGAGCGCAAGAGTTGTTTTACCTGATGATTCAGGACCGTAAATCTCTATAATTCTTCCCTTTGGAAGTCCACCTATTCCTGTTGCTATATCGAGCGTTAATGAGCCTGTTGAAATAGCGTCTACATTTAGCGCACTGTTTTTGCCCAAACGCATAATCGCGCCTTGACCGTACTGCTTTTCAATTTGCTTTAAAGCAGATTCAAGGGCTGTTTGTTTGTCATTGGCTTTTTTATCTGCTGCCATATTATATTCCTCCTATCAATTGTTCACTGAATTACTAAACTATTATACTAAATATAGGGTATAAAATCAAGAATTTATAATAAAATGCACATTATTTTACACTTTATTAAATAAAATAAAAAAAACACTTGCATTTTCGTTCGCTTTCTGTTAATATATATGCGTTCTAAATATTTAAGGAGGTGTTCGCAAATGGCTAAATGTGAATACTGTGGTAAGGAAATGTCTTTCGGCATTAAAGTATCCCACTCACACAGAAGATCTAACAGAACATGGAAACCGAATATCAAAAAGGTAAAGGCTGTCGTTAACGGCTCACCTAAAAGAGTTTATGTTTGCACAAGATGCCTTCGTTCAGGTAAGGTAGAAAGAGCTTAATAAGCTGTATTAAAGAAAACCATCTGGTTACAGATGGTTTTTATTTTTTGCAAACAAACAAATAAAGAGAAAAAAATAACCCCTGCATAGCGCAAGGGTTATTAAATACATTCTTAAATTAGTTAAACAAGTAGTTTGTGTTATTGAAAGTGATTGGCTTATATGTACCGTTTTCATAAACATATACAGCCTGAAGTTTTTCGGAAACTGCAAATTTCTTACCGCCTGCGTTGAAAATATAGCAATCGGCATTGTTGATGTTTTCAACATTTGAGGTATAGTTAATTGAGCCGCCTGAAACATCGCTCGAGAAACCGATAGTCTTCCAGTTATCATGAATAACCTGTTTCAAAAGCTTTTGAGCCTCATAAACCGGATAATCCGGAGTTGTTGTTGAAACATGCTTATTTTTATATCTTTCGTATGTAGCAGGCTCGCCTGTTGTTTCTTCCTCATTGCCGCCTGTAAGTGCAGGTGCTTGATATTTAACAAACATAACAATAAAATAAATAACGAAAATCAACAAAACAATCAAAATAATCATTTTGATTATTTTTCCTGCCTTGCTGCCTGTTGAACCGCCGCCGGCAAATGCCTCTTCAAATGTAGGCGTAGCAATCGGGGTGAACGGTTTGCCCTTCTTGGATGCCTTCTTTTCAAGTTTGGCATTCTTTTTGTCAATTTTCTTAACTAATTTGTTGTATTCTTTAGTCTGCTTATTATATTCTTTAGCAGCCTTTTTGGTAGCCTTAGCTTCCTTTTTTGCAAGTTTGGTCTCTTTACTCAAAGCAGTCCCCTCCTTATAAGTATGCTACAAGTATAACATTAATGAAACAGAATTTCAACATAAATTTTTAATGAAATCACCTAAATTTATGAACAAATTGTAAATATTAGCATAAAATATGGTATAAATTATAAATATATATTCTAAAATATGTGTATTTCACCGACAGACTTGCATTTATCCCACAATTAGATTATCATAAAACAAAAGATAACTTAAGGACGGTGCAACGATGGATGAATTCAAGCTGTTTATCAGCGAAAACTCCGACATAATTAAAATAATCGGCGGAGCTTTGATATTTTTTGTAATGTTTTTATTAAGGAACAAGCTTTCAACAATTATTTTAAAGCTGACCGGTAAGGTGATATTCAACAAAGAGGATAAGGAGCACAAGCGCAAATCACTTGTAGACTCACTGTGCAAGCCGTTTTCGGCATTATTTGTTGTAATAGGTATATTTGTCGGGTTATATATAAATATCCCAAACAATACTGTTTTAGGCTCGTTTAAAATAGCAGTTATACTTGTTTTATGTTGGGGAATTGTAAATTATTTGTCAAACAATTTGTTTTTGCTTTTTCATTTCGGAGAAAACGCAGATGACAAAATGAACACAACGGCAATAAAATTCATATCAAACATACTTAAAATAGTTGTTATTTCATTTGCCGTTTTGATGATTGCAAGCGAGCTTGGATATAATGTAAACGGATTTATAACAGGTCTCGGTGTCGGCGGACTTGCAATTTCACTTGCCGCAAAAGATGCGGTATCAAATCTGATAAGCGGATTTGTAATTGTTTTTGAAAAACCGTTTATTGTCGGCGAATTTATACAAACCGCATCAATTCAGGGCTTTGTTGAGGAGGTTACCATGCGTTCGACAAAAATCAGAACGCTTGAGGACTCCGTTGTGACGGTTCCAAATTCAAAGCTTACCGATGACGCAATAATCAATATCAGCCGCACAGAAAAAAGGCTTATCAGCCTTGAATTCGGCGTTGAATATTCAACATCAAACGAAAAAATCGAAAAATGCAAAAACGATGTTAAGCAATATCTTGTTAAAAACAACAATATTTGCGAATCGCCGCTTCGAGTTTATGTATCAAAACTTGATGACAGCGCAATCAATATATCCGTTACATGCTACACCAAAACTCCGGATTTGGACAAATATCTCAACATTTTGAGCAATGCTAATTTGAAAATAAAATCAATTATCGAAGAAAACGGCGTTGAATTTGCATTTCCGTCAAAGACCGTGTATCTTCAAAACAAGCAATAATTATTTGTTTTCACATTCAAGCACTGCGAATATTTCATCAAGATTATGTATTTCATAATCAAGTCTTACATCTGAATCGTTTTCATTGTGATGCGGATTGTACCAACAACACTTAATACCTATGTTATTGCCGCCGCGCATATCACTTGTGAGCGAATCACCGACTATAAGTATTTCGCTTTTCTCGCACTCAACCTCATTTAGAAGCGGTGCAAAAAAATCGGCAGACGGTTTTTCAAAACCGATTTCATCAGAAATAAATATGTCCTTAAAAAGGTTGTCGAGCTTTGAGAGCGACAATCTTTTTCTTTGAACAGCCTTTGCGCCGTTAGTTACACAATAAAGGTCGTAGTTTTCCGACAGTTTAAAGCATACATTATATGCGTTGTCTATGTACTCAATTGTATCGGGAATTGAATTCTCATAATATGTATTTACCTCGTCTGCCATCGAGGTATCAGCGCCGAGATACTTTAAAAATTCGACAAAGCGAAGGTGCATAACCTGCTTTTTGTCAATTTCGCCGCGTTCGAGCATTTCCCAATGCTTTAAATTGATTTTTGAATACGCCGAAACTTTTTCGTCGGTAAATTTGCCAAGATTGAATTTTTCAAACGATTTCTTAATAGAATTATATTCGGCAGCCAAAAAATCAAGAAGCGTGCCGTCAACATCAAATAAAATTGCTTTAATCATTATATTTTATATTTCTTCAGTTTATCTTTGGTTTTGTTGTCAACTCTGTATGACTCTCTGATTTTCTGGATGGTTTTATTCTGCACCCAAGGCGAAAGTGTTTTGGATTTAATTAAACCTATCACTTTTTCCTCATATTTAACAAAAGCAGTGCTGTAAGCCCACGCGAGCGCCATATTGACATAATATTTTTCGCTCAAAATTGTTTTATACAAGTCGAGCACGCGGTCGATATATTCGTCATCAAGGTAAAAATCCATAAGAGCAACTATTGCAAATCTTGTAGGATATTCCCCTGCTCCGACAAATGATGAGAGAAAATCAAAATACTGAGCCTTGTCCTTTGCGATAAATTTAAAAGACGCTGTGCAAATGTCGCATATTCCCCAATTGTCAATAAGGCTGACAAACTCGGATATATCCTTTTTATGCTCCTCGGCAGAGCATTTTTTCATAGAAATCGTTAAGCCGAAAACTTCTTTTTCCTCGTAATATTCGCAAAGGTTTTCAGCATTGTTTTGGAATGCCGATTTTGCAATTTTTCGTACGATTGGAACACGAACTCCGATAATTTTACTTTCGTCGACATTAGGGACAAGTTTTTTATGAAAATCACGATATTTCAAATCCCGATTGTTAAACAACTCTTCTCTCAAATTCATATAATCACCGAGAAGATTATAACACATCAATAATATTCTTTCAACAAAAGATAATCGTCATAATAAAGTGTAACGGTATTTTCGTGAATTTCGCAATCGACCTTTAGTACATCAATTAAATTCGGATTTGACACTATAACAGAGCCGTTTTCAACCTTTATAATATTTTCGTCACCGCCGAGTGCCTTAACAAGTTTGTTTGTCACTCTCGGCAAAATCATTTTTGATTCAAAATCGTATTTTGTGATAACAATTCTAAACAGAAAATATGTCAGCGCCGCCAAAACTGTTCCGGCTATTATAAAATAAAGCATATTGTTTGAATATTTAAACAGCTCGATAAGAGAGCCGTTTTCCAAATACCCGAGCCTTAAATCAAGAAACGATGCGGTCAAATAAGAAACAAAAGCAATTGCAAGATATGCAAAATATGAAATCGGATTAAAGCATATAATATAAATCAAAAAAAGCTCCGTTTTGCCGAATAGAATTGCAATCAAGGCGGCGGATGAAAAAGCAACTTGTTCGCGCAAATCCATTTTTTTGACAAAAGCAAGATATGCGCCGACTGTCACAAAAATATTCAGAAAATATTTACCGCTTAAAAAAAGCGAAGTACTTACAGTAGGATTTTTAACAGTCGCTTTAAACACATTCAGCGCTCCCGATACAATATTACCGCCGACAATCTGTGCCGTAGAATACGATTTGGTAAGCACAATGTCGCGAAATTGTGTGCCGAAAAGCATAAGATAAAGATTATCAAACAGACCGAACAACGCACCGTTTCCCGATACCGTGTCGGCGGTCATATTGATGAACGAATCAAAAATATAATAAAAGCTGCCAGAAACAAGCCCGATAGTAACGCATATCACAAGGCAAGACAAATAGCCCGGAAGTACATCAAACTTTTGCGCGAAATATGAAAGCAAAAAAGAAGCACAAACAATAAACAGCAGGCTGAAATGATAGTTTGCAAATGAGAAATATATCACATCGGCAAGAAGCAGGCAAAAAGAAACAGTTGCCGCTTTTTTTGAATTTTTACATACGCAATTGCCGATAATTCCACCGCAAAGAACAAGAAACAGCACATTAAATCCGTTTTCAAATTCTTCGCCGATATTTTTGAAAGCGTCGATGGGAAACAATGATATAATGCTTATTACAGCCGTTGCAGCAGAGAGATAAAACACAGGATGCGCCAAGCAACTCGGCGCTTTTTTGATAGTCGAAATAATACTGTTCATATTGGGATTATGAACATAACGGATAAATTATATACAAAAATCAGAACAAGCATCAATCGTAGCAGGCTTGTTTTGCATTGTGAACATTCAAGATTTGTGTGTTTTGCGGAAGTTAGCAGTCCCGAACTTGCAATGTTATGGCAAGAATTAAACAAGGATACGCCAAAATCTTAAAAAAAATACATAAGTTATAAATATAAAGCACCCTTGTGGGGTGCTTTTATTATATCAAAATAAATAAAAAGGCAGACACTGCGTGCGATGTATCGCCGTTCGTGCCTGTCTTTTTTATTGCCCTGAGCAAGGCTTATTGAATTTTACCATTTTCTGTTATTATAGTTCGGACAGTCGGCTTTTTTCAGGCGCGCACGCACCTCAACATAACAGCCGCATTTCAAACACATACCCGACAGCAAATTTTCGCACTCTCTGCAAAATGAAATGCGCTTTTTAAAAAGTGATTCATCTGCCAAATCGTGCTTATCGAGCGTGGCTACATAATCCATTATTTCGGAATATGTTACCCTTTCCCCTGCCTCAAGCAAAAGGCACTTTTTGCATTTTGCCATTATTTAATCACAAACTTTACAATAGAGCAAGGCGGAATGTCGGCAACAAAGCCGTCGCCGAGCTTTCTGAACGATGTAAATTCAACTGATTTTACATTGTCGCCGTTGTCAAAATCATTCTTTTCATGCATTTCACCGGTAATAATCTCGGCAGTGATTTCACTGACTTTTGTATCGGCGATTTGGCACTTAATCTTGGACGATTTTTTGGAAGATGTGTTTGTAATTGTTGAATAGATAGTTCCGTTTTCGTCAATTGAAGCGGATTCAACAAGCTGAGGAAATGATTTGCCGTCATTCTTAGAGTTGATATTATCGCTTGTAATATAAGAGCCTAAAAGCTTGTTGTTTTGATGCTCCTTATACATTTTAAAGACATAATAGGTCGGTGTTTTAATCATCTTTTCGCCGTCTGTAAGCAAAACAGACTGAAGAACATTGACTGTTTGTGCAATATTTGCCATCATCACTCTGTCGGCATGTTTATTGAAAATGTTGAGTGTAAGTCCTGCAACAATTGCGTCACGCATTGTATTTTGCTGATACAAAAATCCCGGATTTGTGCCCGGTTCAACATCGTACCATGTTCCCCACTCATCAACTATAAGCTTAACCCAACGCTGTGGATTAATGCTATCCATCATTGCAAGATGAGTTGAGATAAGTTCTTCCATTCTGTATGCCTTACAGATAGTAGAGTTATATTCATTCAAATCAAAATCGGTTGCAGAGCCTTTGTGCTCCCATTTACCGGTAGGAATCGTATAATAATGCAGTGAAATACAGTTAGCATGGTGTTTAACCTTGTCCATAACCTCTTTGGTCCAATGGTAATCGTCAACATTCGGACCAGTGGCAACACGCAAAATATGATTGTTGCCGCTGTAATCTCTGCAATATGTATTAAACTGTTTAAAAAGGCAACCGTAATATTCGGGGGCCATATTTCCGCCGCAGCCCCAAGACTCGTTACCGACGCCGAGATATTTCAACACCCACGGATTTTCGCGGCCGTTTTTTCTGCGAAGCTCTGCCATCGGAGATGTACCGCCGAAAGTCATATATTCGACCCATTCGCTCATTTCCTGCACAGTACCCGAGCCTACATTACCGTTTACATATGTATCACAACCGAGTTGCTCGCAAAGTTCAAAATACTCGTGTGTTCCGAACGAATTGTCTTCAACAACACCGCCCCAATTGGTATTTATCATCTTTTTTCTGTTTTCTTTAGGACCGATGCCGTCTTTCCAATGGTATTCGTCGGCAAAACAGCCGCCGGGCCAGCGCAAAACGGGAATACCCATTTCCTTAAGCGCATTTACGGCGTCGCAACGCATACCGTTTTTATTTGGTATTTTTGAATTTTCGCCGACATAAAGTCCCTCATAAATACATCTGCCGAGATGTTCGCTGAAATGGCCGTAAATATCCTTATTGATTGTTGCTATTTTTTGATTTGGATTGATTAAATATTTTTCCATAAATTTACCTCAAATAAAGTTATATTGCTAAATTATCATATAAAGCAAATTAAGTCAACAAAACACCGTAAATTTAAACAAAAAATTAACTCCGCATCAAAAGATACGGAGTTAAAATAAAAGTTAATTACTTAATGTATTCTTTAACTTTTGCTGCCTTACCTACTCTGTCACGGAGATAGTAGAGCTTAGCTCTTCTTACCTTACCGGTACGAACAACCTGAACATCAACAACATTAGGTGAGTGAAGCGGGAATACACGCTCGATGCCTACGCCGTAAGATACACGACGAACTGTAAATGTTTCAGAAACGCCTGAACCTCTCTTTGCGATTACAGTGCCCTCGAACATCTGAATTCTTTCCCTCTGACCCTCGCGAATGTTAACTGATACTTTTACAGTATCACCGATTGCGAACTTAGGTGTTTCGGCTTTTGTTGAATCCTGTGCGATTACTTTAAGTGCGTCCATTTTAATTCCTCCTTGTTGTTTATGAGATGTTCATATCAACAATAAAGTTGAAAGCGGACCATCCTAATTAAATGCGAAACGCTGCGTTTAAACTCGTTGCAGAAGTAGCAACGGAACAAATGCTGATATATAATAGCATAATGTTGCATAAAATGCAAGTGTTTTATTTATATTCTTTAAAATCTTTTGTCAAAAGCGAAATACGCGAAATTGATTTCCATTCATAATCCATATCAATAAGTCTCAAAATCGTGTCAAACAGAAGTATAGGATTGAGGTTTCTGTCGGGTCCTGCACAAAGGCGCGTATTTATAATGACATTATTGCCCCTGATTGATGTATTGTATTTAACAATAAACTCTTTAATATTAGACTCTTTAAGTATTCTTCTTTTGCCCTTTTTGGCTTTTTTGAGCGCTAGTATTTCATCAGACGCTAAAACGGCATTGATTTTTTCAAGTGCAGCCTGATTATCGGCAAATTCTATCTTAAAAACATAATCGCTGTAGCCGATTTCGTGGCAGTCAAGGAAATCGTCATACACATCGACAACTCTTATACCCTCCGGCAAAGTATCGTTCAGTCTTTTTTTGACCTCTTCGTTTGTAATATCGTCGAGAATCCTTATATCAACGCTTTCGCAAAGGCTTTCGACTCCGAGTGAGAGCGGAAGCGAAAAACTCATAAAGGGGCGCGGATTGAATCCTTCGGTATACCAAAGATTGATTTTTGCACGGGCAATTGCTCTTGAAAAAGCACGGTTTATATCAAGATGGCTGATATATTTTGCTCTGTCGGTTTTGGCAAACCTAATTCTTATTTCTCGCATCGCAGTGCCCTCCGTTAAGCATATTTGCACCGCAACCTGCGCATTTTATACGACAATGCGGAGTGGTCACATTTTCGTGTGCTTTAATATTCTCACGCTCGAGAAATTTTCTCGTAATGCCGTAATCGAGGTGATCCCAAGGCAAAACCTCACTGAAATCACGGCGCCTTTGAGTATAAAAATAAGGGTCTATGCCGTTTTTCCTGAAAGCCTCCATCCAAACATCAAATTTGAACTGCTCGTCCCACGAATCGAATTTACAGCCGTTTTTAAATGCGTCATAAAGAACGGCAGACAATCTTCTGTCGCCTCTTGCAAGAACTCCCTCAAGGAGCGAGGTCGGTGTTTCGTGATATGAAACCTTGATTTTTTTAGTAGGTATTGATTCGAGTAAATGCTTTTGCTTTGCACGCAGTGATTCCATACTGTCCTCCGGCTCCCATTGAAACGGAGTGAACGGCTTTGGAATGAATGATGAGCAGGAAATCGAAACCTGAACACTTGTCCCCTTTTGTTTATTCGGATTGGTTGCGAAAGCCTCGACAACTTTCATGCCCAAATCGGCAATGCCCTCAATATCCTCCATCGTTTCTGTCGGCAAGCCCATCATAAAATAGAGTTTTACCGTTGTCCATCCGTTATCAAATGCCTTATTACAAGTGCGCATTACCTCTTCTTCGGTAACATTTTTGTTGATAACATCGCGCATACGCTGTGTACCTGCCTCGGGAGCAAAGGTAAGGCCGCTTTTTCTGACCTTGTTAAGTTTATCCGCAAGTTCGTCTGAAAAGTTATCGACACGAAGACTCGGCAGTGAGAGATTGATTTTTTCTTTAACCGTCCAATCAATCAATGAGGTAAGCATTTCGTTTACACGCGAATGATCTGAGGTTGAGAGCGAGCAAAGCGAAACCTCGTCATATCCCGTTGACTTAATAAGAGCCTTTGCCTGTTCGTTGATTGTTTCAACACTTTTTTCCCTTATCGGTCGATATATAAAACCCGCCTGGCAAAAGCGGCATCCTCTGATACATCCTCTGAAAATTTCTTCAACGGCACGGTCATGGACAATTTCGATAAACGGAACAACAAACGATTTTGGATAATACACACTGTTCATATCGCTTACAACGGCTTTTTTTACCTTTTCGGGTGCGCCGTTAATCGGTTTAAGTTCCTTAAGTGTACCGTCATTGTTATAAGAATCAACATAAAACGAAGGAACATAAACTCCTCGAATATCCTTAGCCTTTGAAAGAAAATATTGCTTGCTCTTCCCTGCATGTTTACATTCCTTAAGAAGATCAAGCACCTGATTTGTAGACTCCTCGCCGTCGCCTAAAAAAACGAGGTCGCAAAAATCGGCAATCGGCTCGGGGTTGCAGGCGCACGGTCCGCCGACACAGACAAGCGGAGCAAGCTCCGTTCTGTCCTTGGAAAAAAGCGGAACACCTGCCAAGTCGAGCATATTCAAAATATTTGTGTATGAAAGCTCATATTGCAGAGTGAAACCGATAAGATCAAAATTCTTTATATAGTCGCCCGATTCGAGAGCAAAAAGCGGAATGTTGTTTTTGCGCATTAACTCCTCCATATCAAGTGCCGGAGCAAAAACACGCTCGCACCAAGCGTCGTCGCGCTCATTAACGAGTCCGTAAAGTATTTTCATACCGAGGTGGCTCATTCCGATTTCGTAGGTATCGGGAAAACAAAAGGCATATCGTATATCTACCTTTTCGGGGTCTTTAATAACGCTGTTAAGCTCGCCGCCCGAATACCTGCCGGGTTTTTGAACATATTGAAGAATTTTTTCAACCTCTTTTTTTAACATAAAATCACCTTACCGCCTCTTTAATCGAACGAATTGTTGATTGCATAAGCAATCACATAAACTGCAATCAGAGCAAGGGACGGATTTTTAAACATAATCGAAAATATAAGAAGTGCGGCAACAATTATTGCGGAAATTATATACAATATCCTGTCGCCAACATTAAGACTGAACACATTTGACAATACAAGTTTTAATATTCTGCCGCCGTCAAGCGGATAAACCGGCAGTAAATTAATTACGGCAAGCGCAATATTAATATTCCTTTTAAGGTCGAGAATTGCAAAGACGATATTAACAATCACACCTGATACAAGTACAAAAAAATTTTTTGCATTACCGAGAGGACAATCATATTTCAAGCCAACGCCGTAATATGATACTGTGATTTTCTCGGGAGTGCCGCCGCAAAGCAGAAGCGCCGCCAAATGCCCCAACTCATGCAAGGCACAAAACGCCAAAACATCAAGAACACTGCTTTTTTGAAAGACAAGAGAAAGTGCAATCACAATAAAAAACGGAAATTCAATTTTAACAACTGTTTTGCCGATTTTAAAAATCAAAATATCACCAATAAATATTACGGCAAATATTTTGATATAATCACTTTTTATCTATATAGCTTTGCAAAATCATCACTGCGGAAACGGCATCAACAACATTTTTGCGCTTTTTGCCGCGAACATTGTTATTTGACAAAACATCGTATGCCATAACGGTTGTGAGTCGCTCATCCTGATAATCCACCTCAATTTTGCAGGCGTTCTTAACGGCGTCGCCGAGTGATTTGCACTCATCACAGCGATAGCCGTACGAGCCGTCCATATTTCGAGGAAGACCGATAACGATTTTTTCAGGTTTTTGAGACTCGACAATTTCGCTGATTTTATTAACAAGCTTTGGCTGATAGGACTCGTTAATCACGCAATACGGCGATGCGAGTATTTCATTTTTGTCGCAAAAGGCAATGCCTGTTCTGACATCACCGTAATCAATAGCCATAATTTTCATATATACACCAAAAACATTTCTAAACAGATTAAAACAGGAAAACCGTTATTTGATTTTCCTGTTTAAAATATTATTCTTCTTTTTTGCCTTCAGTGGCAGGCTCTGACTTGGTCGGCTCGGTTTGTGCCGGCTCAGTCTGTGCCGCCTGTGTTGTACCTGCCGACGATGTGCTTTCATCAGCACCCGATGAACTTGATGACGAACGTCTGCGTGTATAGCCTGAACCTGAGCCGCCAGAATACGATGTTCTTGCCGGAAGGTTATCCTCATCGAACCAACCCCAGTTGCCTGTGCCGCTGCAAAGCATTCCGTTAGAATAACTGTATTCCTTATGAACTACCCCCTTAGGGATTGTAAAATCCTTTTTCTTGGTGCTCTTCGTCTTGTAAATATTTTTCATTACAAGATTCCAAAGCGTTCCGCTGGGGTTATAAGACAAGCCGTAATGTACCTCTTTAGGCTTATCGTAACCGTACCACACGCCACACATATATTCCGGTGTGCCGCCCATAAACCAACGGTCTTTAGAATCGGAGGTTGTACCTGTTTTACCGAAACATTCAACATTGCTGATTTTATAATATCGACCTGTGCCCGAAGTCATAACAGTTTGCAAAAGCTTATTCATAACGCCTGCACTGTTTTCACTGAGAGCCTCTTCTTTTGTTGTTTCAGGCTCTTTTTCGATAAGGACATTGCCTTTTGAGTCCTCAATCTTATAGTAAGCATAAGCCTCGTAATAATAGCCGCCGTTGCCGAACGCTTGATAAGCGGTTGTCATCTCGAGTGTGGTTACACCGCTTGTAAGTGAGCCGGTAGCCATAGGAGCATAGTCAACATCGGCTACAGGGTCGAGTGTTGAAATATGGAATTTATTTGTTATAAAGTCATATGAATAGTCAACGCCTATCATATCAAGCGTTCTTGCTGAAATTGTGTTTCTTGAATCCGCAAGACCTTTTTGCAATGTCATACTGCTGCCGGAATACGAGCCGCCCTCGTTAGTAGGCCACATTTTGCCGTTAATTTTCATAAGTGGCGCGTCCTTGAGTATTGTTGACCAATAGATATTTGTGCTGTCGTCCTGGAGGCTCTTTTCAATAGCCGGTCCGTAAACGGAAAGCGGTTTGATTGTAGAACCGGGCTGACGCTCGGACTGCGATGCTCTGTTTAGAACACGGTTGGCTTTCTTTTTGCCTGTACCGCCGACAATTCCCAAAATTCTGCCCTTGTAATCCATGACAACACAAGCACCTTGAACGGTTTCATCAGGCATCTTCCTGTAATTCTCATAGACATCCTCAATAGCGCTTTGAACATCAAAATCAACTGCGGAATAGATTTTCAAGCCACCGCCGTAAATCATATCCTTAGCTTTCTTTTTGCTGTAGCCCATTTTTTGAAGGTCTTCCAATACTTCGTCAATTACATAGTCAGTATAATACGAATTGATTTTTTCGTCATTCTTTTTAGTAGATGTGGTTTTAACTTTGCTGCCCTTGTAATCTTTGGAGTTTGTAAAAACGAGCTTATAGTTTAATGCATCGTTATATTGATCCTGCGTAATATAGCCGCATTCAAGCATTTTCGCGAGAATTCGCTTTTGACGGTCTTTATTATTTTCAGGATTCAAAAGCGGGTCGTATTTTGTCGGATATTGTGTAATAGCCGCAATCGAGGCACATTCTGCTATATTCAAGTCCTTTACCTCTTTGCCGAAATATGTTTCTGCAGCGGTTTTAACACCGTAGCAACCGTGTGAGAGGTAAATTGTGTTTAAATAAGCCTCAATAATGTCCTCTTTAGAATAATTTTTTTCGAGGTTGAGAGCCGAAAGTATTTCGTTAAACTTACGAACAAAAGTAACCTGATTCTCGTCGGTAAGGTTTTTAATAAGTTGCTGCGTAAGTGTCGAACCGCCCTGACCGTTCAGGGTTACCGCAACGCCGATTGTACGTTTCCAGTCAACGCCGTGATGCTTTTCAAAACGCTCGTCCTCGATTGCAATAAATGCCTTTGGCATATATTCGGACATATCGTTTATATCAAGCCAAATTCTGTTTTCTTCGCCGTGAAGTCTTGTAATCTCGACCAAATCGCCCTTGCTGTTTTCGCCGTAAATAAAGGAAGTCTGATTTTGACTCGAGGCCTCCTCGCTGAGGTTGAAAACAGGGTCGCCGTAAACAACGCTGTAGCCGTAAATCGTGATAACGGAAAAACAAACTACAAACACAACGGCGCAAATCATAATAAGCGCAAGAAAGAACTTACCCACTCCGCTGAAAAACTTTCCCGCAGGAGTTTGAGGCGCATTTTTGCCGCCGCTCGATTTAAACGGTTTCGTGCCGTTTGATTTTTTGCGCGACTTGTCGCCCCTTTTATCGCCGTTTGACGAAACGCTGTAAGAACTTGGGAGTTTGCCCTTGCTTTTTTCGAGAGCGTTTTTATCATCATTATATACTTTTTGAGAGTTATTCATAAATGATTCGAGCAAATCATCATAATCATTTGATGCCATAAAAATCCTCCTTAAAAGTAAAAATCATATTTGGTACTGTTTATTATATAATAATTAATCTAAAAAATAAAGAAAAATTTAACAATACAAAAAAAGTTTACAATTTATTGATAATGCTTTGCCTTTCTTTTATTCATTACAATAAGTTTTTGCTTAACCTCAACCTTATCATATGTTTTTTTTGCTCTGACAAATGCCCAATAAGGTTTGTTGCATTTGTTACATTTTGTGGCAAAGCTGAATGCCTTGTTTTTTACTGCAACATCCCCTGCACCGTTTAAAACGGAATTACACTCGGGACAGCGTAAAACAACCGAATCAATATCAAAAATATCGGTATGCGGATTGACAATCAAATACGGCTTATACAAAAGCCTTTCAAAAAATACATTGTCGCAGTCGTTTACATATTTGCTGAAAGTATCTTTGTCAAAAACGCTTTTTAAGCAGTCTGCCGTAACATAGCAGTCCATAAGCGCACGGTGAAGTTTTTCTGTATCGGTTTGAATGCCGAAAACCTCGGCACAATATGCAAGACTGAGTTGATTATTGCCGTGTCGTTTATCAGTTGGAACATACACCGTACAATACTGTTGTGCATCGCAAAAATGCTTGATAAAATCGATTCTGCAGTTGCCGAAAATGACCGAATAATAGTACGCAAGTGCATACATATCCGACATACTCCAACTTAAATAAACCGTTTCATCGTCGGCAGCAGACCATTTTTTAAAATCATCAATAGCTTTTTCAAATGCAACACCGCCTTCAACCATTTCATCATATGAAATTTTAGTCAAATCAGCGCAGCGCTTTGAAAGTTTTTTTAAAAAGCGAGGTTTAATAAGTTGCTTGTATGTGTCAACAATTTCAAGGCGGTCATTCAATTTGACCGCACCTATTTCGATAATTTCGTTGATTGAATTTTTAGTTTTGTAATTATAAAAATTATCCCATTCAAGGTCGAAAATTATATATTTCAAAATCAATATTCTCCAAAAAAAATAACCTTGCATAACGCAAGGTTATTACTCAACTGTTATACAAAAAGAAATACAAGAAACGCTGCAAGAACAATAACAAAGAAAACAACGATTAACCACTTTGTAAGTCTTTCAAGCTTGCCCTCGATTGTTCTGCCTTTTGATTTTCCGACAAATGAATCCGCACCGCCGGTAATAGCACCGGAAAGGTTTTGTGAGCGGCCTTCTTGCATAAGAACTACAATTGTAATAATAACAGATATAAGAATAAGAACTGCGCCGAATACATAATGATACCACTGCATAGTATAATACCTCCAATAGATTTAACACTCGTGAATTATATCACAAGATTGATAATAATGCAAGTCTTTTTTTATTTTATAATAAATCAGTGCTTAAAAAGTGATTTGTGCGGCATTATCGGCAGGACTCGGAAGCGCTCCGGCAGCCGGCAAATTTTTAGTTCTGAATCGCCATGCCTTTTCAAATTCGCCCTCTTTATAATAACGCATCGACTCGAGGTGATGGTTTTTCTTTTGAGTCATAACCGCAACGCCGATTGTATCCTTGGTAGACTTCGGCGAAATTGCGCCCGTATTAAGAATGAGCATTCTGCCGTTTGAGGAAGTAAGAACAAGTTCTGCATCCTCCTCAATATATTTAACGGCAGCAAGCGGCGCCTTAGACGAATAAGCCTTGATTAATTTTTTTCTGTTTGTTTTAGTTTGATAAGCGGAAATATCGACTTTTGCAACCTTTCCGTTTTCAAAAGCAAAAATCATATAGCCCTTATATTCGCGGATAACGCAAATATAAACAACCTTTTCATCCTGCTCCATTTCAAGCTTTGACGCAACAAATGTGCCGAGCTGTGACGCCTTTGAATCGTCAAAATCGTCAACCTTTGCCTTATAAACATTAAATTTATCCGTAAAGGCAAGGATTTCGTCCTTATTTGAGCACTCAAATGTGCGCTCAACCTCGTCGCCCTCCTTAACCTTTTGTTCGCCGGACATCCTCAAATTTGCAGATTTGATTTTATTGAGATAACCTTCTTTTGTGATAAAGAGAGTTACCGGATAATCTTCAATTGACTGCTCCTCGTCGGCATTATACTCGTCAACATCATAAAGAATTTGTGATTTTCTGTCGCCCGAATACTTTTTGCTGACATCGGTAAGCTCGGAAATAATAATTTTCTTTTGCTTGTTTTTGCTTTCAAGAACGGACGAAAGCTCTGCGATTTCCTTTTGTAAATCCTCAATATCCTTTGTGCGCTTGAGGATATACTCTTTGTTTAAATGACGCAACTTGATTTCGGCAATATACTCAGCCTGTACCTTGTCAATACCGAATCCTATCATCAAATTCGGCACAACCTCCGACTCACTTTCTGTTTCGCGAATGATCTTGATAGCCTTGTCAATATCAAGCAAAATCTTTTCAAGACCTTGGAGCAAATGCAGCTTGTCTGCCTTTTTATCAAGCGTAAACTGTGTTCTTCTGCGAACACATTCAAGTCGAAATTCAATCCATTCTTTAAGGATTTCGCCGACGCCCATAACTCTCGGATAACCTTTAACAAGTATGTTAAAATTACAGGAGAACGTATCTTCAAACGGTGTAAGCTTATAAAGCTTTGTCATAAGCTTGTCCGGATCGATGCCGCGTTTAAGGTCAAGCGTGATACGCAAGCCCTTCAAATCTGTTTCATCACGAACGTCGGAAAGTTCTTTAACCTTGTTACCCTTAACAAGCTCAACGATTTTGTCAATAATTGCTTCTGATGTGGTTGTAGGCGGAATTTCCGTTATGTCAATGCAGTTATATGCCTTATCATAAGTATATTTTGCTCGAACTTTGACAGAGCCTCTGCCTGTTGAATAAATTTTTTCAAGCTCTGTTTTATCATAAATAATATATCCCCCGCCGACAAAATCGGGTGCAAGCAAAGTGTCAGAAATTTCGTGGTCGGGATTTTTAATCAGCGCGATTGTCGTGTCGCAAACTTCTTTAAGATTGAATGAAGCAATTGAGGACGCCATACCGACCGCAATACCTGTTGTAACATTGCACAATACCGACGGAAATGTAACCGGCAAGAGAGTCGGCTCTTTCATTGTATTATCGTAGTTATCAACAAAATCGACTGTGTTTTTATTAATATCCTCAAAAAGTTCTTTTGAAATCGGAGCAAGCTTAGCCTCTGTATAACGCGAAGCGGCATACATCATATTTTTAGAATAAGCTTTACCGAAATTACCCTTTGATTCGACATAAGGATAAAGAAGTGACTCGTTGCCCCTTGAAAGTCGAATCATTGTTTCATATATAGATGCGTCACCGTGAGGGTTGAGTTGCATTGTTCTGCCGACAATATTTGCGCTCTTGATAGTTCCGCTTTGCAAAAGGCCCATATTATACATTGTGTATAATAATTTACGGTGTGACGGCTTAAATCCGTCTATTTCGGGAATTGCACGCGAAAGTATTACGCTCATAGCATACGGCATATAGTTGGTTACAAGCGTGTCAACGATTTTTTCGTCCTTAATATTGCCCGCACCCTCGATATGAACATTTTCAGCCAAAGGATTAGCGTTTAGGGTATCTTTAATTCTCTTTTTCTTTGCCATTGATACTCATCTCCTTTAGCTTAAATCTGCGGCATCAATATAAAGATGTCCGTAGTCGGCAATATATTCTTTTCTGCCGTCTAAATTGTCACCGAGGAGCAAATCAAACATTTGCGAGGTTGCCTCGGCATCACTCGGCATAACCTTAATCAAGCGCCTTGTTTCAGGATTCATGGTTGTAAGTGACATCATTTCAGCCTCGTTTTCACCAAGTCCCTTTGAACGCTGAACGGTATATTTGTTGTCGCCGATTTCGGCTTTAATATCATCCATCTCGGACTCGTTATATGCAAAATATGTTTGGTCCTTGCAAGTAACCTCATAAAGCGGAGTTTCGGCAATATACACCTTGCCTGCCTCAATAAGTTTTGGCATTAGGCGATAAATCATCGTCAAAACAAGTGTTCTGATTTGGAATCCGTCATAATCGGCATCGGTACAAATCATAATTTTGTTCCAACGGAGTGAATCCATATCAAACATTGAAACATCTTTTGCGGCTTTGCTCTTAACCTCGACACCGCAACCGAGAACCTTGATGAGGTCTGTAATAATTTCGGATTTGAAAATCTTATCGTAATCAGATTTAAGACAGTTTAAGATTTTACCTCTTATAGGCATAAGTGCTTGAAAGTTAGCGTCCCTCGCCTGTTTGCAGGCACCGAGAGCAGAGTCACCCTCTACGATAAAAATTTCCCTTTCGCTGACATCTTTTGAACGGCAATCGACAAACTTTTGTATTCTGTTTGTCATATCAATTTTTGTCTGAAGCGTTGTTTTTAAATTTTTTCGCGTCTTTTCAGCCTTGACTCTTGAACGCATATTAATGATAACCTGATCGGCAATTTTATCGGCGTCCATTTTGTTTTCTATAAAATAAACCTCAAGCTGTTTGCGGAAGAAATCGGTCATTGCCTCCTGAATAAACTTGTTTGTAATTGCTTTTTTCGTTTGGTTTTCATAGGAGGTTTGAGTTGAAAACGATGAAACGACGAAAATAATGCACTCCTCAATATCCTGTATATTGATTTGTGAATCGGTTTTGTTATATTTGTTGTTTGCTTTAAGATAAGCGTTAATTTGGCTTACAAATGCGCTTTTAAACGCCTTTTCGGGCGCACCGCCATGCTCAAGAAAACTTGAGTTGTGATAATATTCCTTGAGTTGTGTATCAAGCGAAAAGCAAAGAGCGGCTTTGATTTTCAACTTATACTCATTAAGGTCCTCTCTATCTTTACCTACTCTTTCACATTCCCAATACTGCGGAGTTGTGAAAGCCTTGTCGCCCGCAATATCTTTTACATAGTCCTGAATACCGTTTTCATAGCAATATTCCTTTGTGTCAAATGAAGCTGAGCTTATTTGATTTTTAAATACAAATTTTATACCGTCATTTACAATAGCCTGTCTTTTGATTGTTTTCTCAAAGTATTCGACAGGAATATTAATATCTGTGAAAACCTTTAAATCCGGTTTCCATTTAATTCTTGTACCGGTATCGCCGCGCTTTTTATACTCCTCTTTAACAAGTCCGCCGACATTTTCGCCGTGCTCAAAATGAAGAGTATATTTATATCCGCCGGACTTAATCTCGGCATCCATATATTCGGAAGCATATTGCGTAGCACAAAGTCCGAGTCCGTTTAATCCGAGTGAGAATTCGTAATTGTCGCCGCCGTTGTCATATTTGCCGCCTGCATACATTTCGCAAAACAAAAGCTCCCAGTTAAACTTGCCCTCGTTCTTATTATAATCCACGGGAATACCTCTGCCGAAATCCTGCACCTCAACAGAGCCGTCAAGATATTTTGTGATGATGATTTTTTTGCCGTAGCCCTCTCTCGCCTCGTCGATAGAGTTAGACATAATTTCAAAAATCGAGTGCTCGCAACCCTCTATGCCGTCAGAACCGAAAATAACAGCCGGTCTTTTACGGACACGCTCCGCACCTTTGAGCGATTTGATACTTTCATTGCCGTATTCTTGCTTCTTAGCCAAAACAGCACCTCCATAACAAGTGTGTAAACATATTAATTATACAATATATGGTATTTAAAAGTCAAGTAGCGTAAAAATACAAAAGTAAATCAAAAATTATTTTGATTGAACAATAATTAATTATACATATATACATAATAAAAGCCGTCAAATTGACGGCTTTTTGGATTATTCTTTATCTTTCGGCTTTTTTGATGTAGCTTTATTAAGCAAATAGGTGAGCAAAACAATAACACCGATTACAATGAAAATTCCGAGCATTCCGAAAATGCAAACAGGAAGTGACTGTTTCCAGCTGTCAGCATGAATTGCACACTGAATGACGGTTAATACCGGTAATAAAAAGTTATACATAAGAAACCTCCGTTACTATGAAACAAGTGTGAGGATAAGACCGCCTGCGATAACCGAGGCAACCTGACCCGATACATTTACACTGATAGACTGCATAAGCAGGAAGTTTTGATTATCTTCCTTGAGTCCCATTTGGTTTACAACACGACCGCTCATCGGGAATGCAGAAATACCTGCGGCGCCGATCATCGGGTTGATTTTCTTTTCTTTCGGTAAGAAGAGATTGAGGAATTTTGCAAAAACAACACCGCCAACCGTATCAAAGATGAACGCAACAAGACCGAGTCCGAGAATAAGAAGTGTTTGCGGCTTAACAAAATCCTCATAATACATTTGTGATGCAACGGTGATACCGAGAAGAATTGTGAGAATATTTGCAAATGAATTTTGCGCAGTTTCTGAAAGATTATTCAAAACACCACATTCTCTGATGAGGTTACCGAACATCAAGAAACCGACAAGCGCAACCGATTTCGGAGCAACAATGCCTGCGATAATTGTAACAACAATCGGGAAAAGAATTTTTGTTGTTTTTGTGACATCGCCTGCGGTGTATTTCATTCTGATTAAACGCTCTTTTTTTGTTGTAACAGCCTTGATAACAGGTGGCTGAACAATCGGAACAAGAGCCATATATGAATATGCGGCAACCATAATCGCACCGAGATATTTTGAGCCAAGTTCGTTGGCAACGAAGATTGAAGTCGGTCCGTCAGCGGCACCGATGATAGCGATAGAAGCAGCGTCATTAACATCAAAGAAAAAGCTTGCAACAAAATAAGTGAAGAAAATACCGAACTGTGCAGCTGCACCGAAAAGCATAAGCCACGGATTTTTCAAGAGCGGACCGAAATCAATCATAGCGCCGATGCCGATAAACAGCAAGAGCGGGAAAAGTTCGTTTGCGATTCCGGCTTTAAAAAGCACCGTAAGCGGACCGTCCGAGCCGATTGCGCCCGAAAGCGGAAGATTTACAAGAATTGTGCCGAAGCCCATCGGCAAAAGCAAAGTAGGCTCCATTTCCTTTTTAATTGCAAGATATACAAGAACTGCACCGATTATCCACATCAAAATCATTTTCCAATTAATATTGCCGACATTGGAAAACAAACCGATGAAATCCTGCATTACATTTGCATTGAGCGGTAATGTTTGAATCATTTTTGGTCTCCTTATCAATAAAGTATAAAAGACTTTTACCGCAATGCGATAAAAGTCTCGTTTAGCTGAAAACAGCATGGTGCCGACCGGGTTTCCCGGTTATGTCGATCGGACACGACAACTTATGCAAAGCTGTCAACTACTCCCTTTTTTCAACGCTGATATTATATTAAATATTGAACAAATTGTCAATATTTTTTTAACAAAGCATAAGGCATATGGAAATTCCGTATGCCTTATGTGTGTTAAAATTATTTATAAAGCGGACCGTAAGCCTTGCATGCACTGTAATCTGCAGCTTGTGTATCGTCTGTGCCGAATGAGCTCCAACAATGCGGACGGAAAATTCTGTCCTCACTGACATTATGCATATTTACAGGAATTCGGAGCATAGACGCAAGTGTAATGAGGTCTGCACCGACATGACCGTAAACGGTTACGCCGTGATTTGCACCCCAATTAGCCATAACACTGTAAACATCTTTGAATGCACCTTTACCTGTGAGAGTCGGAGCAAACCAAGTTGTAGGCCAAGTCGGGTCAGTTCTCTTGTCTATCTTATTATGAATTTCATCGGGAAGGTTAACTGTGTATCCCTCGGCAATTTGAAGAACAGGTCCGATACCCTCAACAATGTTGACCCTAAGCATTGTGACAGGCATTTCGGCGCTGCAACGGAAGTGTGACGAAAATCCGCCGCCGCGGAAATATTCATAGTTTGCTCTGCACCAATCGGTTGCATCAAGACAAGCTTTAATGTCATCCTCTGTCATTTTCCAAAACGGTTTCATACAACCGTTTCCGTTTTCATCTTTGGATGCACCCGAGCCGTCGAGAGCGGTTGCACCTGAATTAATAAGGTGAATAAAGCCGTCCTTTGCAACGCCGTCCGGTCTTACGCCGGTAACTCTTTCGCAGGCGTCGGGGCTCCAATAAGTACGAACATCGTGGAAACACGGAGCCGTGTCGGAAACAAGAGTACCGAGCATCATTGAAACGCCGTTTAATGTGTCATTTTCGGTTGCAAACGGAGTTGGCATTTTTTTGCCGTTCCAGTCAAAAGTCGAAGCCATAATTGACTCTGTAAAGTCTGCATTCGGGAGCCAGTCTGTCCAGTTTCTTTGACCTTGGAATCCTGCGGCAACTGCATTTTTACCGAGCGCTTCTTCGTGCCAACCAATTTCGTCAAGCTTTTTGTTGCCGAAAAGAATATCGCGGATGATGATTGTCATTTTAGCGATAAACTCCCAATCCTTATCGGGAGAAACAACCTTTGATTTTGAAATAACTTCAGGCAAATTTTTACCTGCGTTTGTATCATAGCCCTCTTTGCAGTTTGCCTTAATCCAAGCAAGAGCCTTGTCGTACTCATCGTGGTCATAAATTTCAAGAGTGATTCTGCGGACAATTTCTGTCATATCAACCCATTCCGGTCTGATTCCGAAATATTTTTGGAACACGCTTGCGTTGCAATATGCACCTGCAATGCCCATAGTTACGCCGCCGATATTGACATATGATTTGTTTTTCATCCAACCGACTGAAACAGAACATTTTGCAAAAGTGATGATTTTATGCGCAACATCTTCGGGAATGGTTTTATCATCCATATCCTGAACATCGTGACCGTAAATTGAGAAAGCAGGCATTCCCTTTTGCGCATATGCAGCCATTACAGCGGCAAGATAAACGGCGCCCGGTCTTTCGGTACCGTTAAATCCCCAAACGGCTTTAATCGTTTTCGGATTCATATCGTATGTTTCCATTCCGTAGCACCAGCATGGTGTAACAGAAAGAGTCGCAACAACATTTTCTTTTGAGAATTGCTCCTCGCACTTTGCCGCCTCTGCACCGCCGCCGATTGTCGTGTCGCTTATAACGCACTGAACAGGAGTGCCGTCGGGATAGCAAACATTTTTCTCAATGAGCTTTGCGGCAGACTTTGCCATGCTCATAGTCTGTTCTTCAAGACTTTCGCGAACTCCGCCCCATCTGCCGTCGATTACGGGACGAATACCGATTTTACAATAATTCATAAATAATACCCCTTTATAAATTTATTTTAATACTTTAATGTATTTTTTGTATGCCGCATCAAATTCATTTGAATTTTTAGGGACATATTTTTTCAGATTTTCCTGATTTCTTATAATCTGCCTTGCTTGATGGACATCGGAAATATCACCGAGAGCAATAAGCTGCAATATTATATTTCCGAGAGCAGTAGCCTCCGTGGGTCCGGCAATAACAGGAATATTAAGACTATCAGCCGTCATTTGGCACAAAAAGCCATCCTTTGTACCGCCGCCGAGCAAATGCAAAACATCAAATATCCTGCCTGTATTAAACTCGATTTGGTCAATCGCATATTTATATTTAAACGCAAGGCTTTCATAAATACAGCGAACAAGCTCGCCGTCTGTACTAGGTCTTCCCTGACCTGTTTTTTCGCAATAATCAGCAATTTTATCGGGCATATTTCCGGGCTGAGCAAAAAGGTCATAATCAGGGTCGATAAAGAATTGAAACGGCTTCGCGTCTCTTGCAAGTTGCTCCATATCGTTATAGGAATAATCCTTGCCGTCCGCTCTGAAATTGCGGCGAATTTCCTGAATAAGCCAAAGACCGCTTATATTTTTGAGATAATTGATTTTACCGTTCGCACCAAGCTCGTTTGACAACTCGTCATTCATACTTTTTTCTGTGAGTATCGGCAAGTCCGATTCACAACCGATAAGCGACCAAGTACCGCATGATAAAAATGCGTTTGTAATATTTTCGTCGCACGGCATTGCCGACACGGCGCACTGTGTATCATGACCTGCAACCTTAATTACCTTTATACCGTTGTATTCGCCGACAACAGTAGCACAGTCAACAATTGGCGGAAGAATTTTTTCATTCTTGCCGCTCAAAGCGAAAATATCCTTTTGCCACTCAACATTTTCCAAATCAAGCATTTGCGATGTTGAGGCAATTGTTTTGTCAACAGATTTCGCACCACACAAAGAATAGGCGAACAAATCCGGCATAAACAGAAACATTTCGGCATTATCCGTCCTGTCTGCAGTGAGTTGAAACAGCGTGTTAATCGGCATAATTTGGTTTCCTGTTTTTGCGTAAAGTTTGCTCGGAGAAACGGACTGATAAATTTTGTCCGGCATGCCCTTTGTTCTGTCATCGCGATAGCAAACAGGCTTTGAAACAAGATTGCCGTCCTTGTCGAGCATTCCGTAATCAACGCCCCATGTATCAAACGCAAGAGAGTCTGCATTTTCCGCAAGAGAAATTGCCTTTTTTACCTCGCCGAGAAGATAATCAAAATCCCAGCACAACATACCGTTTTGCTCACATAGAACATTATCAAAGCGATGAATTTCGTTGTATTCAATTTTTTCGCCGTTATATTCAGCAAGAATCGCACGCCCGGTGGACGCGCCGAAATCGAATGCCAAAACTCTGCTCATACGGTAACTACTCCCTTTTTAAGCAAAACATTTGCGTAAATTGCCGTTTCACCGGTTGCGATAATCAAGTATGCCTTTTTGGCACGCTCATAAAACGCAAAGCGTTCCGTCATTTCTATATCATGGTGCTCCGGCTCGTATTTCTCGAAAAGAGCATCATATTCTTTCCAAATTTCGGGAGTGGGCGTATTATCGCCCTTAACAACCTCCATAAGCGCAATAGGTTTTTCGGTATATGTATCAAGGGGAATAAGCGACAAAACCGCATCGAGAATTTCTGTAGTTGAATGGCCGTCGGCACGCACAACAATTCCATTTTTGCCAACACTTTCACACGGGAAATTACCGTCGGCAATAACAAGTTCGTCGCCGTGACCCATTTCGCAAAGTGCTTTGAGCAATTCCGGTGACAAAACCGGATTGATACCTTTCAGCATAATCAGTCCTCCTTTTTATGGAGCATTTCGTCATCGGGGTTATACATTTTATATCCCGGGTGACGGCCTGTAATTCTGTAATAACTTCTCAAATCAATAAGCTTTTGAATATTATTCCGGTCAATATCATGACTGCCGCCGAGAATAACAGCGTTAATCGTAATTTTTGCCCAAAGTTCAAGACTTTCCATTCTGTAGAATGCCGTGATAACATCACTGCCGACTGCAAGCGCGCCATGATTTTCAAGAAGCATAACATCATGCTCATCGAGATAAGGCTCGATAGCGTCAGGCACTTCTGTTGTTGACGGAGTTCCGTAAGGTGTAAGCGGAACGGCACCGATAGCGGCAACATCCTCAATCATATTATACATATCCATTGCCTTGTGAGCGACTGCAAATCCTGTTGCTCCGGGCGGATGAGCGTGAATAACACTAAACACATCGTCGCGCTTATCATAGCAACGCAAATGCATTTTAATTTCACTTGAAGGTCTTAATCCCTCCGCAGCCTCAAGAACATTACCCTTGCTGTCAATTCTGATAAGCTTATCGGGTGTGATAAATGACTTGCTCATTCCAGTAGGCGTTGCAAGAATTGTGCCGTCGTCAAGTTTTGCGCTGACATTGCCGTCATTAGCCGCAACCCAGCCGAGCTGCCACATTTTATGGCAAACATCACAAATTTGGTCTTTAATTACATCAATTTCCATAATTGTATCCTTTCAAAAATATATTTCAATTTGTATTATACTGTTGATTTTTTTATTAATCTATGTATATAATGTGAAGTAATAGGACAATATTCACTTTTATCACTTAAGGAGAAAATTTTGAGATATTCAGGATATCACGAAAACAAAACAAGAGGTACATTCGGCTTTCCCATTCAGTTGTATTATGTTGATAATAATCACCCACAATACGAAATGCCGTTTCATTGGCACATGGAATGCGAGTTGATTTTAATTCTCGAGGGAGAATTTAATTTGACCGTAAATTCCGTTAAGCATACATTAAAAAAGGGACAAAGCGCATTTATCCCAAGCGAATTTATACACGGCGGAACACCTAATAATTGTATATATGAATGTGTTGTATTTGATATGGAAAGTTTTTTGAAACAATCACCGCAGTGCATTGAGAAATACAACGCTGCCATGGATTCCGGCAGTATTAAAGAGGAAATATTCAATTCCGACTCTATGACAGGCAGGATTGTTGACTCACTTTTTGAGAATATGGAAAAGGAAGCGGACACATACACTTTCACTACTACCGGCTTGTTGTGGCAATTGATGGGGAATATTTTGAGCAAAGCCTCCCCCACCGTTTCAACTCCGCAAAACACATACAGAAAAAACGCGCAGATAAAAAAGGTGCTCACAAAAATCAAAAATGAATACTCAACACAATTGACTCTTGACGATTTAGCCAAGGAGGCACAGCTCAACCCTCAATATTTTTGCAAAGCATTCAAGAATGTGACCGGCAAAACACCGATTGATTATCTGAACTATTACAGAATCGAATCAGCGGCAGAAGAACTGAGCGCATCATATAAAAGCGTGACTGACATAGCATTGTCCTGCGGTTTTAACGATTTGAGCTATTTTAACAGACTGTTTAAGAGGCAAAAAAATATGACGCCGACAGCATACAGAAAAAAATCAAGATGGGTTTTATATTGAAAAAAACGCGCATTGCCAAAAAGCAATGCGCGTTTATTAATTCACATTATTTTATACAATACTTTTACCGTTTCCGTTTTTATATGCAACTACCAAAAATTGTTGACCGTCTTGAAAATCATAAACACCGAACATAACATTATCGTATTCATTAAAATCATATGAAGGTGAATTGTAGTACATATAGTAAGTTATATTATTAGTCTTATCTTCTCTTATTCCGTCATAAAAGAAACCTTTTGAGTCTAATTTTGAAGCATAAGTATCTTGCCAATTTTTATCTTTTGCCTCTATTTTGCTTAAATCATAGAATCTGGTAACAACATCGTTCTGATTTCTGTATTCAAAAGGAATAACGCCGAAAAAGGCGCCTATATCGGGAATTGCGTCGTTCTCATAAAACGATTCGGGAACCACAACGGTAACAGACGATTTATCGGTTGAAGTTGCTGCGGTAATTGTGCAAATACCGCTTTTAAGAGCTATAACTTTGCCGTTTTTATCAACGGTAGCAACATTTTTATTGCTTGAAGACCAAGTTATATTTGAAACGCCGCTGAATGAAAACGTAAGCGCCTGACCGTTATAAACGGTATATTTACTGCTCTTGAATTTGAGCGCCGTTTTAGTGGTTACGCTTAAAGTTTTTGACCAAGAACTGTAAAAATACGATTTGCCAACCTTTTTGTAAGTACGAACGCAAACATAATATTTTCGATTACCCTTTGCATTCACACTGTAATAGGTTGTGGAATTTTTACCGATAGTTTTTGTGGCAGCATTTTTAAACGAACTGTTTTCGGCATATTGAACCTGATAACCGCTTGTTTGTGTGGATTGCTTTTTATATTTAACGGTAAAAGATTTAACCCCTGCGGAAACAGATGAAACTGAAGTTCCCTTAGGGACAATTTTAAACTTCAAAGACTTTGAGCCTTTGTATTTGCCTTTAAACTTTACTCTTACAGTATAAGAGCCGACATTTTTTCTGCCCGACGGATATTTAACTTTGTAATATTTTGTCGAAATTGTCTTGCCCTTTTTGTCTTTGGCAACTACTTTCGGTTTTTTCGCTTTGCCGTCATATGTGTAAGTTGATGTTGAAAGCGAAACGCTCTTAGGATTTTGAGCAGCATATGCCGATATTCCCGTAGCGCCGATAACGCCGAAAAGCATAAGCAATGACAAAAATAGGCTTATAATTTTATTTGTTTTCACCATTTCTTTTTACTCCGATATAATGATAAGTCAATTATACCAAATCAAATTATCAGTGTCAATGTTGTGATTATAATTCAATGTTGAGTGTTTCCGATTCGGATTTCACGCCGTCCTCACAAGAACGCATTGCAATGATTGTTTGTTCAAAGAGTTTGTCCAAATCCCACTCGAGCAATTGAGCGCCGAATTTGATAATGTCACGCGTACATCCTGCGGCAAATTTTTTATCTTTAAACTTCTTTTTTAAACTTTTTACTTCAAAATCGCTTATGCTTTTGCTTGGACGCATTCTGATTGCCGCACCGATAAGCCCTGTAAGCTCATCAACGGCATAGAGCACTTTTCCATTTGGTGCGCAGGCTCAACATCAACCGTTAAGTTGTAGCCGTGAGAGCAAACACCGTGAATTACAACTTCGCTCACACCTGCTTTTTCTAAAAGTTCGGGTGCTTTTATACAATGTTCGTTTGGATACTGCTCAAAGTCTATGTCGTGAAGCAAAACGAGAATGCCCGAAAACTCGGCATCGTCAGCATATCCGAGTTGTTCGGCAAACCACTTCATTCAAACAATTTTTGAACTGACAAGAGTATTAAATATCACATTGGCAAGGATTTTGTGGCTCTCCTTTGTCAAATGCTCTTGGTCGGCATCGCTTGGCTGAACATAATCAGCGGCAGAAATAATATTTGCCCCTCGTGAAGAAGCAATCTTTTTGTATTCGAAAAAAAGATTTTTTGCCGTTTCGACAGATTGAGTATCAAACTCGGGGTCAAACTCCTTTTTCCATACATTGTTGCCGAGAAAAATCGGCGAAACAATCAAGACTTTTTCGGGTGAAATATATTTTGTCAACTCATCAACGCAAAGACCTATCCCCTTAGCGATTTTGTAGGGATTTGATTTATAGTATGATTTGCAATCGTTTGTGCCGAGCATAATAACGGCCGCATCGATAGGATAGCTTGATTCCAAAATCTCGGGGAGTGATTCAAGACCGTTTCTGTTTTTACGATATGCATCATCATAAATGGTAGTTCTGCCGCAAAGTCCCTCTTCAATTACGCGTACTTCGTGAGAATTGAGTTTTTCCTGAAGAATACTTGTCCACCTGACGCCCCACGAATATCGCTGTTTGGTATTGGGAATCAATCCCCATGTGTTTGAATCGCCAAAGCACAAGAGCTGTTTCATACTTTCACCACCCATAATCTGTGTTATGGGTAAATAATATCACTTATTGCCTACCTTGTCAATAGGTATTGTATGTATTATGCAATTTTATTTATTTTTGTTCATTATTACCTTGGCAAAATCCTCAAATTTGTATTTTGCGCGTTTTTTGATTCCGTCGGCTTTATTAAAAAACAACTCGGTATTTCGTTATTTCTCAAATTCTTTGCAACACACGCCGTACAGGAGCCATCGGTGTTTTTCGGATGATGCGCACAGTTAAAATTATCGCATGTGAAAAAATCAATTTTGTTGATTTAAACACAGGTGAATTTTTAGTATAAAAACAAATCAATTTTAATACAACAAATATTGCAAGAAAATTTTTCACAAATTCAGTATTAAAACTCATTGACAATCATATTGGGCAATGCTATACTTCTTATGTTCGCTCAGGGAGCGATTGTTCAGTAAAAAACGAAAGCCGAACAGGTGCAGACTGAGACAGCTGTATCTTGTTCGGTTTTTTGTTTACATAATTATTGCGTTTTGCAATGTCTTTACAAAAAGTGAATGCAAAGACAACTCGATCGAATTTCAGGAGAATACAAAAATGAAAAAGGATGAATATTTAATAAATGAGCCGCCCCTCAAAGCGTTGACAGTTTTTGCAATGCCGATGATATTAGGCAGTTTTTTTCAACAAGTATACAATATGGCTGATTCAATAATTGTCGGTCAATTTGTCGGTTCTTCTGCGCTTGCGGCAGTCGGCGCCTGTGCAGCACTTACAAACGTTTTTATATGCATTGCTCTTGGTGCAGGCGTAGGTGCAGGCGTGCTCGTCAGCCGCTATTTCGGAGCTCAAAATTACGGCAAGATGAAAACAATAGTTTCTACTTCGTTAATCAGTTTTTTGGTTTTAAGCATAATTCTCGGTGTTTTTGGCTTTTGCAGTTCTCACTGGATGATGAGCATATTGCAAACGCCTGCAGACATAATGAAAAATGCGGTGCTGTATTTGCGTATCTATTTTGCCGGCTTTCCGTTTTTATTTATGTATAATATTCTTTCAAGCATGTTCACTTCAATCGGCGAATCGAAAATTCCGTTATGGCTATTAATATTTTCATCAGTTTTGAATATTATTATGGACCTTTGGATGGTAGGAGGTCTTAAGCTCGGTGTATATGGTGCAGCTCTTGCCACTCTTATTGCACAAGGCATTTCAGCCATACTTTCCCTTTTGATTTTTCTTTATCGTATGCGAAAATATGCAAGTCCGTTTCATTGGTTTGATAAAACAGAACTTCGCTCTATGCTTAAAATCGCCGTTCCCTCCGTTCTTCAACAATCAACAGTATCAATCGGTATGATGATTGTGCAAGCGGTTGTAAATCCATTTGGCACACAAGCTCTTGCAGGCTATGCGGCAACGATGAGGGTGGAAAATGTTTTTTCACTGATATTTGTGTCTATCGGGAATGCTGTGTCGCCCTTTGTTTCACAAAATCTCGGCGCTAAAAAATATGGCCGTATCAAGAAAGGTTACCGCGCCGCCTTACTGTTAGATGCATGCTTTGCCGTTCTTGCATTTGTAATTATTGAAACAATGCACACTCAAATTTCTTCACTTTTCTTAGGCAAAGACGGAACAGCATTAGCATATCAAGTATCCAGTGATTATATGAAATGGCTCGGCTACTTCTTCATACTTATGGGCATCAAAATGGCAACAGACGGCGTTCTTCGCGGACTTGGAAATATGCGGCCGTTTTTAATTGCAAATATGGTCAACCTTGCAATTCGCTTGTCTGTAGCATTGATTTTTGCACCGCATTTCGGAATCGCATTTGTTTGGATAGCCGTACCGGCAGGCTGGCTTGCCAACTTTGTCATTTCTTATGCGGCACTGAGGAAATCCTGGCCAAAGGATTCTTTGACTTAGAAATATCTATTAACAAAACAGGTTTTCCTTACATATGGGCAAACCTGTTTTGTTTATAATAAAATTATATAAATGCAGTTACAATGATATTAACTCGTTTTAATATTATTTTAATAATTATAGCAAAATTTCGTAAAAAACAAAAAGGCCGTCTCACTTTCGTGAAACAGCCCTTTTTACCTTCAAATAAAATAGACAAAAATCATAAATTAATTATCAATCATCGCAAATATTTTTAATCATTCCTACCTCAATTGCGCAGAATTCTGACAATCCGTCATGATCTCTCCAACAATATTCGACTCGTCTGACATTTTGTCTTACCGAGTCGAGTACATTAAGCCGCTTTATATAATCTTTATAATTGTATTCTCCATTATCTACATCAAGTTCAAACGTAGGAAACACTGAAAGACCATGACTCCAGAAATCCATAAAAAAGTCAGAGCGTTTCTGATTTAATTCTTCGTAGGTATAAAATATAAATTCAACTTCTTTTATAGAAGTAACGCTTTTAATATGCTCAATATATTTTTCTACGACCCATTCTTTCTGAGAATTGTTTAAAACACCGTTTCTTCTAACAATGACTCTTGGATTATTTTTTATCGGCGTAGAAATGCGTACTCCGTTCTGTATGACAGAAGCTTTCATTCCCAATCTTATTATGCGAGTCTTTCTTTTCTTATTGCTTTTTACATTCATTTTTCGTTCTCCTCAATACCCCTAACAATATAAGGATAACAAACATTATCGCATTTGTCAATAGTAATTATTAGAATTGCCCATTTGAGATATTGAATGACAATGTGCAGATAGCAGATAAGTAAGGAACGGATTGGGTGGATTGTGTGACACAAAGTGAACAAAAAGCGGTGCGAAAATAAAAAACGGCGTACGGAAAAGACCGTGCGCCGTAGTTTTATCTATATGAGAATCCGATGAACGCTGTGCCGACAATAAAAAAGTCAAATTATCTTGTAAAGCAAAACAAAGAAGTGCTTCCCGTGTGCGAAACGATAACCGTATTTACCGATGAGGAAACTGAAAAGTTCAAAGCGGAAGCATAGAAGAAGTATCCATCAGGAAAGCCGAAACACAATCAAGCATCAGCATATATTCTCATGCTGAGCACGGGACTGAGAACCGATGAAGCGTTAGGTTTAATCAACAGCGACATAGACCTTGAAAAGAAAGTGATGCACATTCAAAGAGGTGTTAAAGAAGCGCAAAAGCGTGACGGAACAGAGCGAAAAAGCGGACGAGAAATTATTGTAGGCAAGCTGAAAACCGCTTCAAGCAAGCGTATCATACCCTTAAACGAAACGGCTATTCAAGCGATTATTGAGTTACGCAACGAGCGATATTTCGGTGAGGATGCACCGTTGATACCCGATGCAGACGGCAACTTTACAAGGCCGTTGAACTTGCGAAAACGGTTTTATTCCATACTCGATGCGGCAGGAATCGAGAAAAAAGGCTTACACAGTTTGCGCCACACCTTCGCAACAAAGCTCGTAACTGGTGTGCGAGCTGAGGACGGAACGGTAAAAGCATTAACACCGAGGCAGGTGGCAGACTTACTCGGACACACAACTTCGGAGATAACCGAAATGTATTATGTCAAACGCAACACAGATATGCTGATGGGCGTTACAAACGGATTTGAATTGTGATTGATGCTTTTTTGATGATGTACCAAACGAATTGGGTGGATTGTGTGGCACAAAGTGAACAAAAACCGGTGTGAAAATGAAAAGACGGCATACGGAAAAAACCGTGCGCCGTAATTTTATCTGTATGAGAAAAGTAAGCAAAAACGCCGTAAAACAGCGTAAATAAAGGAAAAAAGCACCGAAAAATCGGTGCTTTTTTTTGGCAGGGGCAGAAGGACTTGAACCCTCGGCACGCGGTTTTGGAGCGAAAAGCACGCTTTCAGTTAAGCCGCGTGTTAAAATACAGTCCCCCACAAAATCCGCATAAAAACAGCACTTTCAGGATTTGAAAGTGCTGTTCGTTTTTGTAATTATAGTTTTTGTTGAAAATTGATGCTTTTTTGATGCTCTTGGAAAATGAGAAGTATCTTAACTCAAATATAATGCACCCCACTGCAAGAAATAGTGACAAATAATAGTAAACCCCTTTCGGTATAAAATTTATAATTCTTCAACCTTGAAAGTTGTTTTAGGCATTTTATAGATATTTTCAAGTGCCATATTATTTGTCACTTTGAATTTTATTTTTTGACTCTTCAAGATTTAAAAGGTCGATAACACTATCTGTTGATAAAATTTCTGCCGGAACTTCAGTATCTTCTTCATCGTCCTTGAACATCATATATTCGGCAGCACGACCGGCAAGCCGCCTTTTAATTTCATTATCGTCCATACAATCGCACCTCTTTTCCGAGATTATCATTTGTCCTATTTTACCTCTATTTCAAGCCATTTTAGTGCTGTTTTAGAGGTGCTTTTCTTTGTCTTATTTTCTTTATCATCACTCGTGTTGCAAAATATGTTGCAATTATCGCAAAAGAATAATTGCCGTGGGCTTGCATACTATTTCAAAACTTTTTGCTAATTCATTTGCATCATTGATGTTTTACTCTAATTATTATCAATTGAATCAGATGTCATGTCTCAGATGTTTAATTATGAATTATGTATATAGTCATGATTCTTGATGAACAATCATATTATAACAAATATGTGTAAACAATTTAATGTTGCACACATGTAATCAGGAAATTGCTGTTTGAACATAAGATATCAATTTATTGTATTTTTCATCATCAAACGAATCACCATGATAAACTGCAGAGCACAACTCATTTACCATTGATCGTACATCTGCATTTGTTTCTATGCCTTTTATCATTCTATCAATTCGTTTTTTTATTTCATTGAGATTATCGGAAAGATACTGCTTGTCTTCTTCACCAACAAGAAATTCACGATTTTTCGAATACATCCATAATTCTTCACCGATATCAACTATGCGACCAATCCAAGTATTTGTTGGTTGTTGTTCCTGAAGTATATGCTCACCATCAAAGCACCCCAACATCTTTTGAGTTACCTCAATAGGATATGGAGTAGCTAAAGGATCCATTCCTTCTTCAAGTCCTAAATTTATGACATTGTAGAGATATTGGAATACCTTTTTAGGAAACTTGATTGCATTCGGAATAATTTCACCTATATCGTTTGTCATCAATAAAAGCAAATAATCATACGGAGATTTTGCAAACGGAATAGCGGCAATTAAGAACTCATTCATCATTTCTTCATTTGTTGGATCAAAATTTTTTAGCAGTATTGGGTAGTACACAAATGTATTGTCATGATATGTACTTTTAGGTAGAACAGCAGCGTATGAGATGGATAAATCTGTCATGGCGCTATTGATCTCATCTAATTCTGCTTTCCGAGCTGATAAAAACCAGACTTTTGCCTGATATTTATTGTAATGAGTATCCGGTATATGGGATAAAAAATATTCACAACACACATATGTCTCAAAGATAACTTTTTCTTCAAGAGCACATAGCTTTATATGTTTGCTTTGTTGTTCGTTGTCCAATGTAATTTCATCAAAGAATTTTTGAATATTGGGCAGTGATGCTAATGCTGTTTTTAAGTTATAAATAGCCAAGCGTCTTGCTTGTTTCTCTTTTTTAATAAAACCAATTAATTGATTAGCAAAATTTTGGATTCCATCAAAGTAATTCCTTTTTGCTTTGGCAAACAATTTCGGGACTTCGAGTTCTTTTTCAAACGGACGATGTTCTCTTGGGTATGATAAATGCGCAACCATTATACTATTATAGCAGTTATGCAAGCTGTCAAATGAACTACCGGAATTGCCAAGCTTTTTATTTCCCAACAATTTGTGTAAACATACAGAACTTGCAGCCAATAAATCACATGCGCATTTGCGAACATCAAGCCAATGATCAATCCATTCACATACTGTTTCAAACTCATAATTACTTTCTATAGTTCTCAACCATAGACCATTAAGTTCTTGATGAAACATTATGATTATGTTCCTTTTGGGCATTTCCTTGTGTGCATCATTGGGAATTTGATAGGCTTCCAATAAATCAATTTGAGGCTTGATTGCGTCTGAACAATATGTTTCAAAGATAGGAAGCGTACGGCATATGTCAGTCAGTCTTGAAACGCTTTCATTATTACCTTTTGTAATCTCACTTGCTCTAAGTAAATACTCGACCTTTATTTCCTTATTATCATCACTTATTTGAACTTTGTGAGAGTTGGTTTTGTGTTTGAGATAGCTAATAATTCTCGAGAGGTTGTTTTTTACAAACTCGCTGTATTCATCTTTGTTGCCGCAAAAAGATGAATACATTAACAACGATACAGTTTTTATAGAGTAGTTTTCTGCTCTGGTCCATAGGCTATCCAAAGAAATTAGGGGTGTTAAATTCATTGAATGATCAATATTGTAAAGCCAATCTACAATAATTGCATATGATACTAAATCTGTTATGTGTGTAAAATCAATTTCTTTTAGTTTTAAATATAGGGCAGAACTCAAGCAATAGATGTCAGTTTTTAAAGTCCTAAATTTGGGGATTGAATCACGTAGTTTAATCAAATACTGAATATTAGTATTATCTGGCATCACTTCGGCCATTTTTTCGAGTGTATTTAACTCATTTTCATAATCTTTAAACTTTGTAAAGGGACAAAGATCTGTTGCTACAAGCATTAATCCGCCGTGCTCATATGCGTCATCAAACAATGCCTTATGAGTTCGGAAATACTGCATTACGCTTCCTGAAAAAGCACCTCGAATTGCTTGAACAAAGCGTAATAAGTCCGGTTTACATATCCACATATCAACAACTTTAGCATAAAATTTATCCTTGTCAAAATCAAACTCTGGATAATGAGAAAACAAAACTGATATATCTAAATCAGACGCTATCTTTGCAATAGAAAGAGCTGTTTCATCAAGAGAAATGTATTCATGTAATCGATTAATAATATGCTGTGATCGTACAGGATGCAATCCCTCGATATAGTTACCCTCCGAGCTGATATTTACCAGAAATTCATCAGCCAAGCTTTTAAGTACTTCACCAATATCTAAGTCGGTTTTAGTCATTAAATTGCTAATTAAAGGCTTGGTTTCAAGTTTAATACCGCAGACGTCAGCAAAACAAACTTTTCTTAGAATTTCAAGTTTGGTTCCTCCTGCTGATGCATTACCAATCTGCTTCATTTGTGCAGAGATTCGTTCGGATATCATCTCACCATGAGTCAAAAGATATACATACTCAATTAGAAGTTGACGATCTGCAATCTTTGACCACGCTTTTTTCCAATCGGTAATATCTTCATGAAGCTTTTTCTCTTTTTTGAGCGTGTTATATATATTTTCGGCTTCTTTTTCGCCGAGAACAGGCTTGATGATTTGTAAATTATGAAGGCTACTTATGTCACCGCCATAATTGTACCAATCATTTTCACGAGAAGTGACGAGTAGTTTATAATGGTATGTGACATCTGTTTGCATGAGTTGAGCTAGCAAATTCCACTCGCTCAAATGAGCATCGAGATTATCAAGTAGAATAAGCGGCTTTTCACCTATTCGTGTACGCATACGAAAATATTCAACAATATGCCCTAACTCCGCATCGCTGTCACACCTTATAATTTGATATGGTGTGTACTCTTCGGTTAATAAAGATATTGCTCTTAACGCAAGTGTAGTTTTACCTTGACCGCTGGATGTTTTGATGACAGTAATTGTGTTTTTGTTGATCGAATCAATGATTTCATTTTCAATAATTGGGCGTATCACTGGTAGATTGTTTGCAATGTCGGAAGGAGTGGCTTTCTTACCCTCATAGTAACCTGAAGAATATTCATCAGATTTAGAAAATTGAAGCTTTTGAATCCAAGCATGAGCTGGATTTTGAGGTCCTTTACTTATATCAAATTTTATTTTCTCTATGCATTGAGTTATTTCACTATGTGTTACTTCGGCACGACTTCCCATTTTGTCAAAGCATAATAATTTGATACCATTGGCAAACAAAGAAATATTGTCAGTTTCAATCTCAAAACTCTTTATCAACAAATCCTCAATACTTTTCTCGAGAGAGTCCTTTTTAACATTTTAGAAAGATAATCGATTGATAAAATCTTCGAAATCGAAATTACTCCAATTCCATAAAGAGGTTTCCTTTTTAATATTATCGATTTTAGTCTTCCAGAAATCCTTTGAATTTTTATCAAGATTTCCCGAAAATAGTTTACTTAAATTTCCAGTTGCGACAGAAAAATCATACACTAATTTAAAATGTCTATTCTTATCAATTAGGTATGTCTCAAGATAGTTTTTCAACACGCTATCCATAAAGCTGGCATCCTGCCGTTGAATAGAGTATTTTAACTGGATGTGTGTAATTGTTTTACTGCCGTCACTGTATTTTATAGAATCGATATCTTCAATTCCCTCAAGGGTAAAAATTGTATCAGTGTTAGAAGATAAAATCAAATTACACGAATATAAAAATTGATAAGAATAGCCCCTCAATGCAATTTGACCACCATTTCTTGATTCCTGTAGTTCCTGAAGATTATTTTTAGCAACAGGCTTCTTATTTGCTTTTTGTTTCTTTGCCATGCTGTCCCCCCTCATTTTTCTGCTTTTTCTCTGAATACTTATCCATCAATTTAAAAACCATGAACTATCGGTTATCATACCATTATTTTACACATGGTGATTCTTTAGTGAAAACTACCGCAACTGCCATATGTCTCAGGGAAAAGGAACTATCCGCCATTTCTAACATGCCGCCACTTCATCCCCTATAAACGGCCCTTTTATTCACTCAAAACCGCATGTAATTCCTTCCACACGGTTGACTTGGCAGGGCAAAGCCTATTACATATTATACTACAAAACCCGCTAAATTTCAACGAAATCACTATATGAAATCATCATATTGTCAAGTCTCGACACTACTTCCTGCTGTGTAGACGGAAACATTCGTTTATCTTCAACAATATCTTTTAATCCAGAAAGATATTGTTGAATTTCTTTGGTTAAAAAATCTGGTAACAAAATTCGTCTGATACTTTTATCTGTTTTTGGCGGCGTTATAATGTCATTACCTCCAATACGTTGATATGATTTCGTTATTATCATAATTTTTTTCTTAAAGTCAAAATCGCTTGGAGTCAACGCCAACAATTCTCCCAAGCGTAAACCGCACCAGTAAAGTATTTCAAAGGCAATAAATGATGCATGACGATCTTTAATTGCAGCAGAAAACCGCTGGTATTCCTCTTTCGTCCAAATGAGAATCTCTCCCAGCTTTTCCTTGCCCATGTTAACGGCTATAGCCGCAGGATTTTCAGATAATCCATAAAATCTTACCGCATGATTGAAAATTGCGCTGAGTTGATTGTGGATTGTTTTCAGGTACACAGGGGAATACGGCATACCATTTTCATCTTGAAATGCAAGCATTATATTTTGCCAACGCAGTACATCGATTGGTTTGATATCGCAAATTCGATGGCTTGCGAAATAGGGCAGAATCTTTTTCTTTATGATGGCCTCTTTCGTGTACCATGTATTTTCTCTTAAGCGACTTTGCAGATTGTTTTTATACAACTCATAAAAAGATTCAAAGGTCATTTCCAAGTTTCCGTCATGTTTAGCAATAAACTCTCGTTCCCATGCCAATGCTTCCCGTTTTGTAGGAAATCCTCGTTTCATTTTTCTCTTCGTTTCTCCTGTCCAGTTTTTATAGCGGGCAGAGGCAAACCATGTTCCGTTTTTGTCTTTGTAAGCACCCATAATAGCCTCCTTAATATAAATTGATTTGACTATTATACCAAACTATACAAAAAACCTCTCAGCACTGCGTTATGCAATACTGAGAGGTTACTTAAAAGCCACTCGGAACGATTCATTCTTTGTTTCAAAACGGTATCACCTCAAAAAAGAGGATAATACAGAGAATCTGAATAACTACGATAAAATCAGTGCTTTTCAAATAACATAGATAATCTGTAGAAGTTTGACCTTTATTCCCACTCATTCTTGAATAAATATACTAATAAAAACGGTTATTAATCAAGTCTCTCATCACAAGAAGTGAACTCAAATTAACAAAACAAATGATTATAACTTATTAATCAGTAAATTAACATATATTTCAAATAAGGCTAAAAGGAATAAATCTTCCATTGTTTCAATAACTTCTCCATCGTATCCTCCCGGAGAACCGTATGATTTATCATTATTTTTATTTTTGTTCCCATAGATTGCTGAAAACTCTGCAATAACAGTAACCAACTGGCATGCTTCTATTTCTTCGCAACTTTCAAAATTATATTCCATCGATAACTGCTGAATTGGTGTAGTCTTTTTGTCATTGCTGTTAAACGCATTAGCCAAAACATCTGTAATATGATTTTGATATTCAAACTCTTGATGTGGTATTGGTTTATCAGCATAGTATTCTAAGCTACGAGCAAAATACTTTCCTCCCTCGTAAAAAACACTATTATCATCAGGGAAGTGCTTATTTAGCACACTTTCTATTGCAACCAAACACTTTTCAAAAATATTGTATTCACTGACTCGTAAATCCAAATCACAATATTCCAAAATCCTATTTTGGACTTCTTTAGTACAACAGCAAAATTCTCTATACATCTCTCTGTTGTAATAAAACAAATCATTATACATTGTGGCTATTGCACATAGCGGAATAAGCCCTCTGTCCTTATAATATTTAGAAATAAATGATACCGCTTGTGATTTCACACATTCTTGATGACGCTGTTCATCACGCATATCCTGCCTTTTTTCAAATTTCTCCATACGGTTACTTTGTCTTATTTGCAAGATTGCAATAACAATCGTGACTATCAACGCAACTCCCGCACAAATAATACTTATCCAGTCTGAAACAGTCATCATATAGGTCCTCCTTCTACTGTAAACTAAAATTTATCGTAAGATTTATGTGTTTATTATAATATTGATTTGATTAGAATTCAACTTAATGATTATTATGTGTGCTAACCTTATTTATTAAATGTATGAGCAGGATGCAAACCTAATAACATTTTTTGGCTTTGCTCCCCAAAGTGACATTTTATTTGTCACTTTGAATGTCACTTTGGATTTTTTCATTGCTTATGATAAAAATTAATATAAATTTTTACTTGTTTACCTTAATTTTTTTTGAGGCAATTAAAGTTCATCATCATAAACTGCTTATGCTTTCATCACATTATCCGTCTAAAGCTCGTATTGCGTTATGACCTTGTGATTTCTTCAATAATACCATTTATTTTATTTAAAGCTTTTAAATAATCTTCTGATGTGGTTGTTCCTCGATTACCATTATTATCTTCTACAAGTGACTCAAATCTATATGCATAACTTAGTTTTCCATCAAATGTATTTATAAGATCATCGTTAATAAAGGTATTAAGGTTATCGTAAATGCTTAGATTGTGTAAATAAAAATATTCTTGTTTTAAAATTAAGTTAACGTTATCAATTTGCTTCATAGCGTAATCATATAATTTGTCTTCGATAAATTCATTATTTATACCTTTATCGATGAATTCAATCCACAAATCATTGAATCCGTCTGTGTTTAAAAATTTTTCGAGAAAAATAATAATTGCATCATAAATTCTTTTTATTGATTCGAGTTGACATTGTTCATATTTCATTTTGGGTATGTCCTTTCCGATTTCTTTTAATAAATTCTTATACTCTATTTTAAATATGTCGGATAATATTTTTATCATTTCTAATTCTGAAGGACCATTATTTATGTTTCTCCAATTGTGAACTGCGCTTGATGAAACATTTAATTTTTCAGCGAGTTCTTCTTCAAAATCACCTTTCTTGATACGGCAAAATTGACAATGCTTATTAAACATGATATTAAACGCTGAAAAGTTAAATTGGTATTCAGAATTATCTATAGTGAATATTTTAGTATTTTTACTAGTCATAGTAAAACCTCCTATGTATATTTTTGCAATTGCAAACAGATTATAACATACAAAAAATATTATTGAAAGATAGATGTCAATTCCTATTCATCTAACTAAATTTGAGTGATTTGAGTTACTTTTAGAAATGTTGGATAGATTATTTAATATTATTAAAGCATTTTAAAATATTGGAAACTTCTGATATCAGCTGAGATTTTGTTTTGTTTAAATGTATGCGCAACTTAATGTTGCAACGCAAAATTTGATTTGTTGTGATTGTTATATCGGCCTGTTGCAAATAATTGGGCTTTGTGTTACAATTATTTTGTCGAAATATATTTTTTGATGGAGGCATTATGATTGAAACTCTTAGTTTGCTATCGGAAAGTAAATCATCTTGTATAGTGAAACGCATTTATTCTTGTCCTTGCGGGAACGGCACTATACAGGAAGAACAAGATTACACTCCCGGTCACAGAGATGGATTTGCCTCCTTGTTGTGTAATAAGTGCAAGAATGATTATTATATTGATTTCGGCAACAGCAGTACAAAATGGTCAATAAAGAAAAGAAAGGAGTTAAAGAGTATGGATAATATTTGGTTGCTGACTGAAGAACGTCCTAAACCTTCTGTAATTTTACAAATCATCGAAATGTATTGTGCAGATTTTAATGATAAATTTACTTTTAAAGAAGAGATAAGAATCAAACCAATAACCCAAAACGGAAAGTTTGTCTTTGCTTATGTTGTTGAGGGACTTAAAGTTGAACAGGCGCAAAATATTTTTATAAAAACTATTAGCGGTTATTCAAGTTCCGTAGATTTTTTGCTTTTCAAACAGAAAAATATGCCCAAAGAAAATGATCTTACCGAAATTCCATTAATGGCGATTGAAGAAACAAAAACCAGTGATGATGAATCGCGCAACACGGGAGTATCTCAACGAGTTTCGAAATTCGTTTATTTAAGAAGCTTTTATCGTGATGTTAAAATGTATATGCTGTACAATGAAGAATTGGAAGCGCGTCCAAATAAAAAGCCATCAAACACAAGCATTTTTGGAACGAATATTCTTCTGTCATTAGGTGTAACTATCGTGGGGAAAGATACATCTAAATGGTTTGCTCCTTTCGAATCCTTAGATGAGTTAATAAAATTCAAGTCTAATATGAGAAAACCTCCAAAAGGCAATGTTCCAGTGAGAATTACTAAATATGCTGACAGAATAGAGGTGTCAGGACGATTGTCAAAGCCTGCTGATAAAGGAAATATTGGACATGATCCTAATATAGGAACCCTTTCTATGATTGGCGCCGGACTACGTTTATTTGGTTGGACGGGAAATATCGTGATTACTCTTCACGGTGTATCACAAGAATATGTGACTGATAATCCAACAAATAAGTTTTTGTTTAATTGTAGTTTGCTGAATATGTCTCTTGATGGATTGGCAATGCCGTCTATTGTGTTACCTGATTACTATTGGCATTATGAAAGAAAATCAGAAAAAGTTGCATCTATACTTCTTCATTTAACCTGTCTTTATTCAGGAATCAAAGGAATATATGAGAATCATGCCGGATGTGAACGCAGTTATTTTAAGACTAGTACTGGTTCACTTATAGCGTTGCCTAAAAAAGACGAAAGTGGTAAAAATTTATTACTTCCCGATGTTGTTCTTCGCTATGATGTTGTACAAGAAATATACAATGTCGAAGGCAAAAAATTGACAACGTTAAAGCAAGGCTTGAAAGAAATAGAAACATATGATGCCATTGAAAATGAGTATATCAAAGTTAAATATCCTGGATATAAAATTGAACGTTGGTTATCAATTTTTGGCGGTAGGTACAGAGGAGTACCTCACGAAAAAGTTTTGATATATCTTAATGACTACGGAGAGGTTTATATAAACAATGCCGCTCCTGCGAACATCAAAGCAGCGTTCAACAGAATCGGCATTACTTGTTAATATTTTCGGAATATTAAAATATATTGATGTATTTGATTTGCGACAAAATCAAACGGATATCCATAAGGAAACAATTTTGAAGATTGATCTGCCCAAATTTTCAACCCTCTGTAATAAAGTTTGGGTATATCGTTAAGGGTATCAATTATTTTTGCATGTAGAAGATTGGTTTCCTTTTTCTTGGGTTGTAAATCCTTGCAAAAAACAACTAAATAGCCTTTTGACTTAAGGTACGGCAACGATTTTTGAACAATCTCCTTTAATAAGGGGAAGAACGCTTCAGGGCTTACATTACCTAAGTCAGCGGAACTGTTTGTAAACGGGGTTGCGGTTTTACCATACACGGGTATGTCCGCCCCCGTTTTTTCTTTTGACATCATATTTGCATACGGAGGGTCAATAAGAATCATTCCAGCTTGTTCGCCATTAAGTAATTGAGATATTGTATTTACATCTTCAAGCAAACAGTTGCTATCACCGCATAAACAATGCTGTTTGGGTAATCCCAAACATTCAGCAGCGGCATAATATGTTTCAATAAATTTTGGATTAAGGTCTATTCCGGCTGCCCGTCGATTACAAAGGGAAGCTCCCAAAAGTGTTCCGCCAACACCCATGAAATAGTCGAAAACAATCTCATTCTCTTTGGTAAAAAATTGAATAAGATCGCGCATTAATTGAGGTGGTTTTGGAGATGGATGGATTTTACGTATATGATGAGCGTAACTTTCTTCACCCCGAGTAGAGTATCGTGTATTCAAAACAGAGCAAAGTTGGCTGGTCCATTCTGCTCCAGATAAATCATTAATTTTATTCGTTAAGCAGAATCTTTTTCCGTTTGATATTTCAATACTAATATCACTTCCAGGAACAAAGAAAGCATTCTCGATATCATCTTTTACCCATCTTGGCAAAGAAGATATTTCTTCTGCTGTTAAAATATCTTTTACTTTACGCTCCATTTATCATCTCTCACATTTTAATAATTTGTAACTAATACTTCAACTGTAGCATCATTTTTAGCTTTGAATTGATAATTGCAATTAGAATAACTACTGTTAATAAAATGAATGTTATATTTTTGCGCCCAAGCTTTAAGAATCTTATTCTCATAGCCTTTATGATCAAATACATTAGACAGAGCAAATCTAATTCCTCTCGCATTTGCATCATCTAAATATTCATAGAGAGCTCTTTCTTCGTCTTCTCCCCAATCATGAAAACCTCGATTACCGTCGTTGTATGAACCATTAGTAATTAGATAAGGTGGATCGCAATAAATAAAATCATCTGAGCCTAACCCATCGAGGTTTATACCCCTAAAATCTCTTGTAAAAAATTCGAGATTTTTACTTTTCATAGAATCCATAAATAATAAGAGATTGCGTTTTGTGGTTTCGGAAAATTGACTGCGATTTCGACCAAAGGGGTTATTATATTCTAACCGATTGTTAAAGCGAAATTGATAATTAAAAGAAAAACATGAAAGAGTGAATAAGTCAATGGGATTTCCTGTTTGATTATAATAATCACGAAATCTTTTATAGCCCTCCTCATTTTCTTTCGACAACTGATATTCATTGATTTTTTCTTCTATTCTTCGCAAAACTGTTGCTTCATCCGCGTAACAAAAAAAGCGAACCATTTCAACAATACGACTGTTTAAATCATTGCATATAGTTTTATTAGACTGCACATTTGCGGAAACATTAAAACCGCCGGCAAAGAGGTCTATAAAAGTATCAATATCCGTGGGGAAAAGTTCCATTAATTGAGGAAGTAGTTTGTATTTTCCACCGATATAATTCATAGGACTTTTTACAAAACGCTTTTTATCCGTTTGTGGAAAGAGTTGCATTTGCTCACCTTGGGTTGCAATTATACGCTTACCTTGTTTTTGTCGAGCCACCATCTTTTGAGCATAAAATATGTATTCATAGTGCTCGGATTTTCCGTTTTGAGGTGTCTTTGATTTATAACGATTGTATGGGATCTTGTACACTTTAACGGATTCTTCTATACAGTGAAGTTTAAGAATTTCAACGATTTCTTCTAAAGATAAAAGACCGTCATCACTGTAACTGATTATTATATGTTTAAAATCAGCATTTGAAATAAGGGCGTCAAAAGATGCTTTAACATTTCGTTTTATACAATAATTCGATTTTTCATTACCATAAGGTCGAACACCGGTTACTCCCTTCAATATTGGAGAATCATATTTGGCGATAGTTTCAAGAAGATGATAGTTCGGCAAATATTGTCTTTCATTATAGGGTGGATCTATATAGAGAATATCACCGCTGATTTTTTTTATAAGCTCATTAGCATCTTCGTTATAACATATGTTACGTTTTGAATTGTTTAGAACGCCAAGTTTAACTAGTTCTAGGCGTTTATATGCTCGTTTATCCCAAGTCTTCAAATATGCACCATAGGTTCCAGTTGTATTAGATACAAAGGGAACTGCTTCAATCAAAGAAGCTAATAAATATTTGTATTCATATGAATCGATGAACTGTTTTTTTCTCCAATTTTCAATAGTTGTACGAATGAAGTCGATTCGTTTTGCGTTCTCTATAGTTAAATATTGGCGCCCCATAGCACCTGCTGGAGAATATTCTTCGGTTACAAAACCAATAACATTGGTTACATCTTCAGTTTCTAAATATGCGAACGGATCTGAAATCCCGATAGATTTAAGATTTTCGAATGTAGGTACATTATTATTCTCAATAGTTGCAGCAGTAAGTACATATGAAAAATACAAAAGATCATTACTAATTATTCTATAATATTGTTTGAAAAATCTTGATACAGAACCGGTGCCAGAAAAAATATCGCAGAAAATCTCGCTTTGGTCCATACAATTCTCATCAATTACGGCCTTTATATTTTCTAAAAGGTTTGTTTTATTTCCAATGAATCTCATTTTATGAAACCTCCACATCCTATAACATCCTACTTGTACATTTTACGATATTGCGTAGGAATAGTCAAGAGGTTTTAAAAATATAAAGATAAGGTTTTTATAAAAATCTCTCAAATTTACAATGAGCAATATAGCGTATATATGTATATAATTAATTTATAAAAATATGTTGAGAAACAGGCAGAATTGTGATACAACTTATCATGTATATTTACAGCGATTATGTTCTGTTTGTAATAAAACGCAACGATATAATACTTATTATGAAAAGTCATAAAAATATGGGTTATAGTTAAGCAACGGTAAAAATCGGTTTATTAAAATACTTGCGCAAGAGCGTAAACAGACAATTTATTATAACAGAGCATCAACAAAAATCAGTCATTCTAATTATGGGCTATGATTTAAACAGTAACAGAACCGAACAACATAAATTGAGCGTTTAATTATAAACAAGTCCGTAAAAAATGGACAATAGAAAAAAACCTCTTGATGTAGAATGAATACATCAGGAGGGAATTTTTATGCCAAGAAGTTATCGACATATAAGCAATTACGAAAAAGAAATATTAGAATTGAAAGCACAAGGATTGACTCTGAAAGAAATAGGAGCATTTACATAAATATCCTAATTTGCTTAACAGAGAGTTTGAAGCTGAAAGACCAAACCAAAAATGGGTAACAGATATATCATATATACCAACTGCACAAGGTAATTGTTATCTGTCAGTAATACGAGACCTTTACGACAACAGCATTGTGTCATATCAAATGTCAAAAGATATGAAGTTAAGCTTGTACTTGATACTATCAAAAAAGCGATAAAAAAAGAAAATGTCACCGCAGAGTTGCAGTTCCACAGTGACCAAGGGTCGCAATATGTCTCACACGACTATTTTGTGACAACACAATCATACGGCATAGCGCCGTCAACGTCAAGGCGTGGTAACCCATATGACAATGCTTTAGCCGAAAATTTCTTTTCCATACTCAAAACGGAATATATCCGAATACATCAACTTCTACAACAATTACCGTATTCAAACTAAAACAAAACTGACTCCGCTTGGAAAACGAAATCAGTTTGTTGCTTAAAATTTAAATTTCTACTTCAAGTAGGTCTTTTTGTTCTGTCTGCACAATCTGTGGCAGTTCAAAAACGGTGAAGATTTTTGTTTTTATAAAATAATTTGTAAATTTTCTTTCAAAACACATCAACAAAACCGAGTTTTTTCTCCGTATTATAGAGGGGTATTTTTTGCTATCGTGAAATTAAATGTAAACAAGATGTAAAGATTTTTGAAAAACACCCGAACAAAATGAAGATTTTTCTCCGTATAGTAGAGGGACTTTTTTATGAGTGAATTTTTGTTTTCAAATTTCGTTTCATTTTTTCTTTTTGAAAAAATGTCTCTCGAATAATACGAAAGGAGGCAGCGCAATGAAAGAAAGCTACAAAAGTTTTGATGAGTTACCGATGATAATATCGGTGTCGCAGGTTGCAAAGGTGCTTGGAATATCTCGCACAAGGTCATACGAACTTGTCAATGAAAAAGGTTTTCCAAAAATAAAAATCGGCACAAGAATTGTTGTACCGAAAGATGAATTCATGTTGTGGATTCAAAAACAAATTGAGAAAGGATAAAAATTATGTACGCAAACAAAAATTACAAAACCGACGGCAAGGTTTACTATATGCCGAACAAAATATTTGATGAAAACTTTTCGCCGCACGAATTTATGATTTATTGTTTTCTTGTTTCGGTTGGCGACAGCAAAGGCATAAGCTTTTGGTCTGTTCCGAAGATGGCAAAGAAGTGCAATATGTGTCCGACCACTTGCAGAAACGCGCTCAAGTCACTCGAAGAAAAAGGCTACATAGATATTACTCAAAGATTTTTTGAAAACGCACAGCAAAGTAATATCTACACAGTTCATCAAATATAGTGTACCCCACTGTAAGAGCTGATGACAAATAATCTAAAAGCCTAATCTTGAAAAAACAGCGTTTTCTTTTGCTTTTCTTGAAATGATTTTCAATGCGGTTTTGGATGAAATCTCGGCTCTTTTGAGTGGGTTTTGGAGCGAATTTCAAGCCGTCGATTTTAAAGCAGGATAAAGGGGTATGATTTTCGGGCATTGAAATGCCCGAAAACGCCGTCCGGCAAAGCCTGTCGGCTTTTCGATTCGTAATACTTTTGCGTATGATTTCGAATTCGTATGCAGTAAGGGGCGTTTTTTGCAGAAAATCAAGGCTTTTGCGTATTCAGTCAAGCGTTGCGGTATGATAAACCTATTTTTGAAAAATCAGGTAACGCTGTAAGCAAAAATTGGCGAGTTCGGTCTAAAATAGAGTAACTCGTCGTACTAAAACTAAAAACGGCTTGTAGACGATTTGTGACGGCTTTTTGAAGCTAAAACAACAAAAACGAACACACACTCTTTGGTCTGGATATTGAAAAAGATTTGTGATATTGTGTGTGCGAAAGGAGTGATAAAATGCAAAAACAACTGCTGACAAACGGCAATGCATTCAAACGAACAGACGGCAGATGGGGTGGCGTAGTTTGGTACAAGGATGAGAAAGGCGAACGAAAACGCAAGAGCTTTTCCGGCACCACTAAAGCCGAAGTCAACAAGAAAATGACGGACTACATAACTAAGTTCGAAGAAGAAATCATTGACGCCATTGAGGGTAACAAGACTGTAAAAGACAGCCTGCTTAATTACCTGCAAGTGTTTAAGTACCCGAATGTTGAGCGAGTAACCTATGACCGCAACGAGCAGATTTACAAAAATCAAATCGTCCCTTACATGGGCAAACTAATTGTATCTAACATAACAGGTGCAGACATTAAGAGGCTGATTAGTACGCTGACCGACAAGGAATATTCATTCTCAACCGTCAAGCAAACATACAATCTGCTCAATGAATACTTCGATTATCTTATGCGTGAAGAGTTCATAAAAAAGAATCCGATGAACGCTGTGCCGACGATAAAAAAGTCAAATTATCTTGCAAAGCAAAACAAAGAAGTGCTACCCGTATGCGAAACGATAACCGTATTCACCGATGAGGAAATTGAAAAATTCAAAGCGGAAGCATACAAGAAGTACCCTTCAGGCAAGCCGAAACACAATCAAGCATCAGCATATATTCTTATGCTGAACACAGGGTTGAGAACCGCAGAAGCGTTAGGTTTAATCAATAGCGACATAGACCTTGAAAAGAAAGTGATGCACATTCAAAGAGGTGTTAAAGAAGCACAAAAGCGTGACGGAACAGAGCGAAAAAGCGGACGAGAAATCGTAGTTGGCAAGCTGAAAACCGCTTCAAGCAAGCGTATCGTACCCTTAAACGAAACTGCAATACAAGCGATTATCGAATTACGAAGCGAGCGATATTTCGGTGAGGATGCACCGTTGATACCTGATGCAGACGGAAACTTTACAAGACCGTTGAACTTGCGAAAACGGTTTTATTCCATACTCGATGCGGCAGGAATCGAGAAAAAAGGCTTACACAGTTTGCGCCACACCTTCGCAACGAAGCTTGTAACAGGTGTGCGAGCAGATGACGGAACGGTCAAAGCATTAACACCGAGGCAGGTGGCAGACCTACTCGGACACACAACTTCGGAGATAACCGAAATGTATTATGTTAAGCGAAACACGGATATGCTGATGGGTATTACGAATGAATTTGAATTGTGATTGATGCTTTTTTGATGATGTACCAAACGGATTGGGTGGATTGTGTGGCACAAAGTGAACAAAAAACGGTGTGAAAATGAAAAAGCGGCGTACGGAAAAGACCGTGCGCCGTAATTTTATCTATATGGAAAAAACAAGCAAAATCGCCGTAAATAGCCGTAAATAAAAGAAAAAAGCACCGAAAATTCGGTGCTTTTTTTGGCAGGGGCTTTATAATCAACTCAATGCGTAAACAGTCCACCGGACTGTTTACTGTCAAAAGTGCAAGCACTTTTGAATTTCGTGGTTCAAGTCCTTCTGCTTTAACAACAAAACAAAAAAGACACCCGCAGGTGTCTTTTTGTTTTGGCAGGGGCAGAAGGACTTGAACCCTCGGCACGCGGTTTTGGAGACCGCTGCTCTACCAACTGAGCTATACCCCTAAATATTTAAGTTATCTTTAAGACCAACAAGTATATTATAATGAAAATTTTAAAAAAGTCAACAATTATTTCGTGAAATATTAGAAATTAATTTGAAAATATGTTATAATACGAAAAAGGAGGCTGCAAAATGCAAAACATTTTAGATATAACAACTGTATTGGGATTTTCATTGAGACTTGCGACAGCAATAGTTCTTGGTTTAATCGTCGGTCTTGAGAGACAGTGGACGCGCCACCAAGCAGGAATTATGACGAATGTAATTGTTTGTGTGGGTGCTTATGCGTATTCCGCATTTTCATATATTGCCAACCAAACAAACGTTGATGTGACACGTATTGCAGCACAAGTAGTTTGCGGAATCGGATTTTTGGGTGCCGGCTTGATTATTCGAGACGGAACAAATATCCGCGGTCTTTCAACTGCGGCAACAATTTGGACGACTGCGGCTATCGGAATTCTCTGCACTCTGCCTAACATACTCTTTGCGGTGCTCGTTGCAATTGCAATTGTTATACTGCATCTTATACTTCATCCGCTTTCGATATACATAAATAACAGACGAAGCAATCAAAGAACTAAAGAAAGAATTGAAAATTTGTATAAAATAAGCATAGTTTGCAGTGAGGACACCGAAATCGACACAAGAACGCATCTCTTGAAAACAATCAGAGAAAAGAATAATGTTTTGTTGCACAATCTTGAAAGTCAACCAACCGATGACGGCAATGTTAAAATCAAAGCCTATCTAACTGCTCAACAAAAGAACGAAGATGTTATTGAAAGCATCGTAGGTCATGTCGGCAGAGAACAGGGTGTTATTTCAGTCGGCTGGAAAATTACAGAATAAAGAAAAAATGGCTGTGTTATCTGCACAGTCATTTTTTATGCCGAATTGAGTTTGTTACGCATTTTCAGGAGGATTGCCTTTTCTTTACGCGAAACCTGAACCTGAGAAACATTAAGAATTTTCGCTGTTTCACACTGTGTTTTACCTTGATAAAATCTATATTCTATCAGCAAGCGTTCCGTTTCGGTGAGAGTTGTCATAACCTGTTCAAGTGATAACCTATCGAACATTTTGTCACTGTCATCAACAGGAATATCAATTTCCTCACTGCCCTCCTCCGTAAGCATATTTATTGAAACTACGGGATTGATAATATTCAAAATTTCCGAAAGTTCCTCAACATCATATCCGGAAAGTGACGCAAGCTCGCTCACGGTAGGCTCTCGGAGATTTTTAGAAAGGAACTTGTCCCGCATTGCCTGAACTTTAATTGATTTTTCTTTCAATGAACGCGAAATCTTTATTGCACCGCCGTCACGAAAAATGCGTTTAATTTCGCCCATTATTACAGGCACAGCATAAGTAGAAAAGGCAAAGCCCTTTGATTCGTCGAAATTATCGACCGCTTTAATCAATCCCACGCATCCTGCCTGAAACAAATCGTCATAATCCGCTCCGCGATTTCTGAAACGGTTTGCTATTGAGTGAACAAGACCTATGTTTTCTGTTATTTTTTTGTCGCGATCGTCAATCACCATTTTGAACGCCCTATTATTCTTTTCGTCAGTGTAACCGTTGTGCCCTTACCGACGCTTGAATTGACCTTGATTCTGTCGCAAAACGATTGCATAACCGTAAAACCGAGGCCTGCGCGGTCGGCACCGCCTGTCGTAAATAAGGGTTGCATCGCCTTTTTGAGGTCGTCAATACCTATTCCGTTATCCTTGATTTTGATTTTTACGATATTATCATCCGTAATGACACCTGTAATATTGATTTTTCCGTATGTATCTTTATAAGCGTGGACTATACAATTTGTAACAGCCTCGGAAACGGCTGTTTTCAAATCCGATATTTCATCTATAGTCGGGTCAAGCGGCGTAATAAAAGACGAAATAACAACACGGCAAAACGATTCGTTAATGCTTTTGCTGTCAACTGTCAGTTTGAATTCGTTAATTATATTCATATACATCCTCCGTCATTGCGTGATTTCTTTAATAATGGCAATACTCCCCAATCCGGCAAGTTCCATTAATTTTTTTGTTTGCGGTGTGACATTTCTAATCTCAACAGTGCCGTGAAAATTTTGCATCAATCTGTATCTGCCCATAACAAGCCCTATGCCCGATGAATCCATAAATGTCACATTTTTGAAATCGAGTATTAAATGCTGTGGCTTTTTGTAACTTATCACGTTGTCGATTTTCTCGCGTGTTTCGGCGCTTGTGTGATGGTCAAGCTCGCCTATAAGATACGCAATAATAAGATTGCCGCTTGATTCAACGGTAACGCTCATTTATATCACTCCAAATAAAAATACCAATCTGCTAATAAGATAACAGATTGGTATGATGAAATTTGTTGAAATATAAGATTTATTTAATAAAATTTCTAACCTCGCGCGCAAGGTAAAACGAGCCGCATATAAGCGATATATCTTTGCATGATTGAAGTGCCGCAAGCGGTGAATCAATACACACAACATTGTCGCAATATTTACTTGCAACAGAGTATAAATATGCCAGGTCAGCGGCTCTCGGATTTGACGGTTTTGTAAGAATAATTTTTTTGCATTTGGGTGCAACGATTTTAAAATAGCCGTCAATATTTTTGTCGCGCATCATTCCGATTAATGCAACCTCATTGTCAATAATAGGTTCAAGAGCGTGCGCGGCAGCAACATTGTGACCACCGTCAATCAAAACAGAATCGACTCTTTCCTGCCGAGCAGGAAGTTTTGAAAGTTGCAAACCGTTTGTATCAATATTCAACAAACGAAGTGCAGCAGTTGCGACAGCCAGATTATCGGCTTTAAAATCACCGCTCGGGGTAATAAACACGATATTCTCGCATTTTTCGTTGTAGATATTGCGATAAATATTATCGCAAAGAACAACGGAATTTGAATTTTTGCGAAGTATTCCGCTTTTTTCTTTTGAAATTTCTTCGACCGTATTGCCGAGAAAATTTGTGTGGTCAAGCGAAACGGAAGTTATGACAGACAAGGCGTTAATTTTTTCAACATTTGTTGCATCGCCTAAACCACCCATACCGCATTCAACAACGGCATAATCAACATTTTCATCGCAAAAATACTTATACATAACGGCAGTGAGAAACTCAAATTCACTGCAATCATTATCCTTATACTCACTGACATAACGAGCAAAATCAGATTTTGAAATCGGTTGCGAATTGATTTGAATTTGCTCTCGATAATCGGTTATCCACGGTGATGTAAAAAGACCCGTCTTATATCCTGCACTAATCAAATTATCGCTGATAGTTTTAGCAACGGTGCCTTTGCCGTTTGTTCCTGCGATATGAATAATTTTAATACTGTCCTGTGGATTGCCCATTTTGTCAAGCAGGGCTGAGATACGAGCAAGCCCCGGCATAATGCCGAGGCTCATTTTATTGAGTATTAAATTTAAAGACTCATCATAATTCATTACTGAATTTCCTCAATAGACTTTTTAAGCATAGCGATTTTGTCTTCAGCCTTAGCCGCATCGTCGCGATTTTGCTGAACAACCTTTTCGGGTGCCTTATTCACAAAGCCGGGGTTATTAAGCTTTTTCATAATAAATGCAAGCTTATCCTCAGCAGCGGCAAGTTCTTTTTCAAGGCGTTTTTTCTCAGCCTCAAAATCGACAAGATCGCCAAGCGGAATATAAATTTTTGCATCGTCGGTAATAATTGTTACAACATTGCCCAAATCGCCAAATGATTTGTCAACAGTGACCTCGCTTGCCGATGCAAGACGCTTTACAAAATCAATGCCTGTTAAGAATACATCCGATTGCGCTGTTTCAATATAAACCTTTGCTTTTTTGCTCGGTGGAATATTCATCTCGGAACGGCGGTTTCTGATTGCTTTAATAGCAGTCATAATCTTCTCCATTTCAGCTTCATCGACAGAATAGTTGAGATTTTCGTCATACTCGCACCATTTTGAAATCATAATTGATTCGCAATCATGAGGAATTGCCTGGTAAATTTCCTCTGTAATAAACGGCATAAACGGATGAAGGAGTTTGAGAATGTATGTCAAAACAAATACAAGAACAGCTTTGGCATCGTCTTTTGCGGCCTCATCATCACCCTGTAATCTGATTTTTGCAATTTCGATATACCAATCGCAGAAGACATCCCAAATGAAATCATAAAGTTTTTGAACGGCTATACCAAGTTCATACTTTTCAAGGTTGTCCGTAACTTCTTTGGCAAGCGAATTAACTTTTGAAACAATCCACTTGTCCTCAATGAGAAGATTCGACGGCAATCCTGAATACTTATAATCCTCACCGAGATACATCAAAACAAATCTTGCGGCGTTCCAAAGTTTATTGGCAAAGTTTCTTGACGCCAAAACCTTATCGTCTGAAAACCTCATATCATTTCCGGGTGAATTGCCTGTTGCAAGAGTAAATCTCAATGCATCTGCACCGTATTTGTCGATAATTTCGAGCGGGTCGATACCATTGCCGAGAGATTTTGACATTTTTCTGCCCTGCGCGTCACGAACAAGTCCGTGAATCAAAACAGTATCAAACGGTGCTTTGCCGGTATATGCAAGACCCGAGAAAATCATTCTGCTTACCCAGAAACCGATAATATCATAGCCTGTAACGAGTGTATTTGTAGGATAATAATGTTTTAAATCCTCGGTATCGTCCGGCCAACCGAGTGTTGAGAACGGCCAAAGAGCTGATGAAAACCAAGTGTCGAGAGTATCTGGGTCCTGATGAATATTTTTAGATGAGCATTGAGGACAGCACTGCGGCTCGTCCTTTGCAACTGTTGTTGCACCGCAGTCGTCACAATACCAAGCAGGGATTCTGTGACCCCACCAAAGCTGACGAGAGATGCACCAATCGCGTGAGCCGCGCATCCAACTCATATAATTTTTCTTAAAGCGCTCCGGAACAAATTTGATTTCGCCGTTTTCAACTGCATCAATGGCAGGACCTGCCAAAGTGTCCATTTTAACGAACCACTGCTTTGAAACCATAGGCTCAATGTTTGTATGACATCTGTAGCAAGTACCTACATCGTGCTTTAACGGCTCGATTTCTTTAATATATCCGCCTGCCTCAAGGTCTGCAAGAATAGCTTTTCTTGCCTCCATGGTGGTCATACCGGCGTATTTTCCGCAGTCCAATACCTCCGGCTCGTTTTGTGTTGCCTTGCCGCTTGCAATAAGCTCGTCGGCAATTTCCTTGTCGAGCTTGCCGGTCATATGTCCGTCATATGTGAATGTGCGAACGATTGGCAAATTATGGCGTAATCCAACCTCAAAGTCATTGGGGTCATGTGCAGGAGTAATTTTAACAACACCTGTTCCCTTTGTCATATCTGCATGCTCATCGCATACAATCGGAATTTCCTTGTTAAGGAGCGGCAAAATTACATGACATCCGTGAAGGTGCTTATATCTCGGGTCATCACCGTTGATGGCAACAGCCGTATCGCCGAGCATTGTTTCCGGTCTTGTAGTGGCAAGTTCAAGCTGCTCGCCTGTTTCCTTTACTGTATAAAGAAGATGCCAGAAATTAGAGTCCTTTTCCTCATACTCAACCTCTGCGTCCGAAATTGAGGTGTTGCAATGAGGGCACCAGTTAACCATTCTGTTACCGCGATAGATAAGGCCCTTGTCATAAAGACCTACAAAAACCTCTTTAACAGCCTTGCTGCAACCCTCATCAAGAGTAAACCTTTCTCTGTCCCAGTCGCAGGAAGAGCCCATTTTCTTAAGCTGTTGAATGATTCTTCCGCCGTACTGCTCTTTCCAAGCCCACGCACGCTCAAGGAATTTATCTCTGCCCAAATCGTCCTTGGTAATTCCCTCTTCGCGCATTTTTTCAACGATTTTCGCCTCTGTTGCGATTGAAGCATGGTCTGTACCCGGAAGCCACAATGTGTCATAGCCTGCCATTCTGTGATACCTGATAAGAATATCCTGCAAAGTATTGTCAAGGGCGTGACCCATATGAAGCTGACCGGTGATATTCGGAGGCGGAATAACTATTGTATATGTTTTTTTGTCCTCTTCTCTTTTGGCATGAAAATATTTATTTTTGCACCAAAAATCATAGGTGCGGTTTTCAACCTCGGAAGGGTTGTATTGCTTTTCTAATTCTTTTGCCATTTTTTCATCTCCTGTAAAAAAATAAACCGCCTCAACAATGAGGCGGTATAAATAACCGTGTTACCACTCAAATTGCCGCATAAATGATGCGACCACTCAAATCTTTAACGCAGATATACGCGCAGAACTACTTAATTTCGCAATGCGGGCTCATAAACTACATTCAACCGTAATCAATACCTGTTTACACCAAACACAGGCTCTCTGAAAATAATTTGCGGTCTACTCCTTTTAATCACAGCCTTTAAAATATGAACTTAGTTTAACAAAAAATACAATTCTTGTCAAGAAAAAAACAATAAGTAATTATTCGTTATAATTAATTTTTTTGACTTTAAACACTGCACGCAAAATCGGTGCTAAAAATTTCGGACTTTTGATTAATACAACTTTCATAAACACACAACACCTTTCGACTGCAACAGTAAATTTTGTCGCACACTCCGACGCAGTCCACGGAGCACATACGGATTTAAAAAAATCATTATTTTTTGCAGCAAAGAACACCAAGAATGATTACAATGACGGCGAGCACACGCGTTATCCACTCGGTAGGCAGACAGCACGACAATATACAGCCTATGCCGAAAGCAATCCACAAAAATTCACGCCTGCACATTTTCTTCAAAGTAAACACCTCTTTGCAGCATTTACTGTATTATATTCGGTTTATGTTTAATCGTTACTCTCAATTAAAAGCAATGTTCCCTTTTCAAGAGAAATTTCGCATTCGTCATCACTGACATAATTGCTTTGACCGAATTGGTCACCCTGCGAAATATCAAGCGATTCCTTACCGTAAAATCCTGCGGTGTAGCCAGCTCCTTTTATTTTAACGCCCTTGCAATCCTCGAGAAATGCAAAAAGTGAAAAATTGTCGTATTCCTTCTTTATTATGCGCTTGTCGCAAATCAGAGAAATTCGGTTGTTTTTATTTTTAATTTCGCAATATACGCCGTGTTTTCTGCAATAATCAAGACAAAGAATATTTGAATATGTGTGGTCAATGCGAGAGCCGATTGCGTTTAAAATCAAAATATGATTAAAGCCGTGCTCAACAGCATATTGAACGCACTCGAATGTATCGGTATAAGCCTTTGCGCAAGGCAAAGTAATGATTTTGCAATCAAGAACCGGCTTTTCCGATGAATCAAAATCGCCGATTATCAAATCGGGCTTAACTCCGATTTTTTGCAGCTTTGTATAACCCGAATCGGCGGCAATTACAAAGAAGTCACCGGATATTGATTTTTCAAGGAAGTCATAGTCGCTATCAGGTGCGCCCGACACAATTATGCATTTTTTTATTTCATTTGCCATTGCTTAATGTCCTTAACATCATTATACATTGAAATATAGCTATCAAGGCGCGATTTTGGGATTATTCCGTCATCGACAGCCTTACACACGGCACAGCCTTTATCACAGGTATGCGAGCAGGAGGTGAATTTGCACCCATCGAGGAACGGCTTAAACTCACGAAAACAATAAGGCAATTCATCCTTCAAAATCTTTTCGCATCTTTCAAAATCGAGAGAGGAAAAGCCCGGTGTGTCGGCAATGTAGCCGCCTGCAAATTTAAACAGTTCGCAATGTCGCGTTGTGTGCTTGCCTCTGCCGAGTTTTTTGCTTGTTTCGCCCGTTGCAAGTTTCAATTCGGGGAAAATATTATTCAGAAGCGTTGATTTGCCGACACCTGTATTGCCTGTAAAAGCACTGATTTTTCCGTTCAATAGTGCCTTTACCTCATCTGCGCCCTTGCCTGTTGTGTTGTCGCAAACTATAACCTTAAAACCTGCTCTTTCGTAAATATCGCAATATTTTTGACATTCGCTGTCATCTGCCATATCCGTTTTGGTGAGGATAATTATAGGCTCAATATTTTTGTATTCTGCAATTGCTGCAAGCTTATCAATAATCAATGTGTTTATCTTGGGGTCAACAAGTGACGATACAATAAAAAGATTATCAATATTTGCAAGCGGAGGACGAACAAGCTCGTTTTTGCGCTCATAAATTTTGTCAATAGTATTTTCGGCGTTATCGTTGATTGATATTTCGACGTTATCGCCGACAAGCAGCAGAATTTTTTTGTTTTTAAACGCTCCCCTGCCCTTACATTCATAAATGACATCATCGGCGTCCACATAGTAGAAGCCGCCGATGCCTTTAATAATTTTACCGTTTTTCTTAAGCATAATTATCTTTTTTTCTTTTGTGTTGTGTTTTGAGATTGTGTGCTGTCGTCAATTGAAAAGCTTGTAAAATCGACAGTGAATTTTTCATCGCTTGTACCATTTGTGGTGAGCGTTTGGGCTGCACCGGCACCGTCAAGAGAAATGACGATTCTCTTTTTGCCTGTTCCGTCACATTGGATGCTAAGTGTCTTTTCCTTGCCGTCAAGCGTTACCTTTTGGCTTGAATAAACAGCTCCGTCAAGAGTGACAACGAGCGTATCACTGACATGTTTACCGTTTTTATCAATGCATTTAGGGAGTTTAACCGTCACATATTCCTTAATTGTTTTCTCGGTAGTGGTTGTTGTGACACCGCTGCTGATAATAACCTTTATTGACGCGTCGGCTCTTACACTTTCGCCTGCGGAAGGTGATTGCGAAATAGCAATACCCTGCTTAACAAGACTGTCCTGCGTTACAAACGAAACATTTTTAAAACCGTATTTTTCAAGGAACGCCCTTGCACCATCCTGCGTAAGTCCCTCAACATCAGGCACTTTAAGCGTTTTTATAACGGTTGTCGACGGACCCGACGAAACATAAATAGTAATTTCGGTATCTGCGGTGACAAGGTTTGTTGCCTTTGGATTTGTATAAACGACCTGACCCTCAGGCACTGTTTCACTTGATACCGTCATAGTTTTAAACGAATTGAGCCCGTCATTTTTAAGCGCCTGCTCCGCTTTTTCAATACTGTAGCCGTAAACATTCGGAACAGGTATATTTTCATTTGTGGTTGCAACAACAAGCGAAACCTGTGAGCCTTTGATTATCTTTGTACCTGCCTCTGGTTTTTGGCTGATAATCACACCCGATTCATATTTATCCGTTTGTTCATAAGTTACTGAGAACTGATAATCGTATTTTCCGTAAACATCATCGTATTTTGCGCCCTCAAAATTTTCAAGCGTTACGGTCGAGGCATTTACACCCGAGCCGATTTTTACACCGAATATCTCGCCGTTGATAATGCCCATAACGAGCAAAACAATTGCCGCAACGAGAACGATTACACCGATACAAACAGCGGTGACAACCTTTTTCTTATGCTCCTTTTGGAGATATTCGTCTTCTTCGAAGGAATCGTCTTCAACAACAGGCTCCGATACAACGGGACCTTGTTGAATTTTTACAACTCTTGTCGGGTTTTGGTCAACCTTTGAAACATAATTAAATGTTTTATTTGGATTTTTAATAACCTCTTCAATATCAAGGAGCATTTCAGACGCGGTTTGATACCTGTCGAGAGGATTTTTTTGCATAGCGTGGATACAAATTTGCTCAAGACCAAGCGGAATATCGGGATTAATATCCGTAAGCTTTTTAGCGTCTGCCTGGAGTTGCATTAGAGCAACCGAAACCGCACTGTCAGCTTCAAAAGGAACATTGCCGGCAAGCATTTCGTAAAGAACAACGCCGAGCGAATAAATATCTGCTTTTTCGTCGGTATATTCGCCCTTTGCCTGCTCGGGGGCGATATAGTGAACCGAGCCGATTGCCTGCTCTGTAAGAGTTCTTGTATCTGAGCGAGAAAAACGCGCAATTCCGAAATCAGTCACCTTGATATTGCCGTTTTGAAGAAGAATGATATTCTGCGGCTTAATATCTCTGTGGACAATGCCTTTATCGTGAGCGTGCTGAACGGCGCGCAGAATTTGCGTCATAAAAAACAGTGCGTCATTCCAAGTGATTGCACCTTGCTTATTAATATATTCCTTTAAAGTAATACCGTCGATATACTCCATAACGATATACTGAAGTTTTTCGCCGAAATTAACATCGTAAACCTTTACGATATTAGGATGTGACAGCAGTGCGATTGCCTTAGACTCGTTTTTAAATCTTCTTTTAAATTCCTCGTTATTTAAAAACTCATCTTTTAAAATTTTGATAGCAACGATTCTGTCATCAACATTATCGTATGCCTTGTAAACCACAGACATACCGCCAACGCCGACAATTTCCTGCACCTCATATCTGCCGTCTAATCTTTTTCCAACATAATTATCCATTAATCATAGCTCCGTAAAATTAAATCAGTTTGCCATTGCTACTACTGTAATATTATCTCCGCCGCCGTTGCCGTTTGCGTGCTTAACAAGCCTGTCGGCAAAGGCGTAATACTGACCGTCACTTATATCGTGAAGCATTTCGTCAGACGAAATATAGTTTGTAAGGCCGTCGGTGCACAAAATCAAGACCTCATCATCGCCGAAATCGGTTTGAACAAAGTCAATTTGAATTTGCTTATCGACACCGACTGCGCGTGTAATCAGGTTCTTTTTAGGATGATTTTCAGCCTCTTCCTGTGTAATTTTGCCTAAATTAACAAGATCTTGAACAAGGCTGTGATCGGTCGTAATTTGTGTTAATTCATTATTCTTTGCAATATATGCTCTGCTGTCGCCTGCATGAGCAATAAAAGCGGTATTGTCGCGCACGATTGCACAAACAACCGTTGTGCCCATTCCTTTTAACTCTGAATGTGCATCCGCCATATCGTAAACCTCGATATTTGCGGCAGTGATTGCGGAATCAAGCAAATTTTTGATTGATGAATCACGCATATTTTGGTTGTATGATGTGTTGATTTTGTCGCTTATAACCTTAACTGCAAGTGCCGAGGCAATATTACCTCCTGCCGCGCCGCCCATACCGTCGCATACTACAGCCCAAGCAACTTCGCCCGGAAGTTCACCGACAGCATATGAATCTTGATTGTTGTCGCGGACCAAGCCCTTATCAGTTTTTGCAACTATTTTCATTTGCGTCACCGCCATTCTTTTTCCTGCGTAATTGACCGCAGGATGCATTAATATCTTTGCCTAATGTTCGTCTTATTGTAGCATTTATTCCCAATGATTTCAAGGTTTCGCAGAAATTTCGGATTGCCTTATCCGAACTGCGCACATTGCCTCTCTCCTCAACATCATTAACAGGTATCAAATTGACATGCGAGCCAAACCCCCTCAGCCTTTCGGCAAGTTCCCGGGCGTTTGCATTTGAATCGTTGACGCCCTTTATCAGCGTGTATTCAAACGATACTCTGCGACCTGTTTTTTCGGCATAATCGCGGCACGCCGCAATCACCTCGTCAACGCCCCATTTATCGTTAACCGGCATTGTGCGACTGCGGATTTCATCGTTTGGCGCATGAAGCGACAATGTAAGAGTAAGATGTATATTTTCATTCATCAAATCATAAATTTTCGGAACGATTCCGCAGGTTGACACTGTAATATCCCTTGCGGAAATATTAAGTCCCTTTTCATAATTGACCGTTTTTATAAATTTGATAACATTGTCGTAATTATCGAGCGGCTCGCCTATGCCCATAAGCACAATGTGTGAAATTCTTATATTCAAATCATTTTGTGCAGTGTGTAGCTGTGATTCCATCTCGGCAGGCAAAAGATTTCTTTTAAACCCTGCAAGCGTGGAGGCGCAAAATTTGCACCCCATTTTACAGCCAACCTGACTTGAAACACAAATGGTATAGCCGTATTTGTATTTCATAATAACACTTTCGACATACTCGCCGTCATAAAGCCTTAAAAGGTATTTAACGGTTGAATCTATTTTTGAAACATATTTATCCTCGATTTTGCAACAAGGTATAAAATATTTTTCCGAAAGCCTCACGCGCAAATCCTTTGAAAGATTAGTCATTTCATCAAATGACGAGACACCGTATTTATGCAACCAGGAATAAATTTGCTCTGCACGGAATTTCGGCATTTTGCTGTCGGCAATTTCTTTTTGCAATTCTTCAAATGTAAGAGATTTAATATCAATCATTGTTGCGAGTCATAACGGCGTAGTAAAATCCGTCACCCGAATTTTCAGACGGAAAAGCCGTTTTTTCTTTAATAAGTTTAAAATTATCGTTATTATCCAAAAAGCGTTTTACAACCTTTTCGTTTTCCTTTTTATTCAAGGTGCAGGTTGAGTAAACAATCAGCCCGTCCTTTTTCAAATATTTTGATGAAACGCTCAAAATATTATATTGAATATCAGGCAAATCCTTAACGCTGTCAAGCTCCTTATATCTTATCTCGGGTTTGCGGCGAATTATGCCGAATCCGGAACACGGAACATCGCAAAGCACCTTGTCAACTGTGCCGATTTTATTATTATATATGCTCGCATCATTTACTACGCACTGAATATTTGTAAGGGTCAAACGCTTTGCACCATTTTTAATAAGTTCTACCCTGTGCGGATGAATATCGCAGGAAATAATCTTGCCCGAATCATTCATAAGCTCCGCCATTGTAAAGGTCTTGCCGCCCGGTGCGGCGCAGACATCGAGAATGGTTTCATTTTCTTTCGGATTTAGTGCATATGCACAATCATAAGAACTCATATCCTCGATATGAAACAGACCGTCAATAAACGGTTTGCAGGTATTCAAATCAAACAAGAAGTTAATTTTGATTACATCGCCGTCGATTTCGCCCTCAATACCGGCATTATTAAGTTCATACAAACATTCGTCTATATCAACGATTGTTGTGTTGGGAACCGCAAAAACAGGCGGCTTTTCGTTGATTGAGGACAGAATTTGCATTGTGCTGTCCTCGCCGTATTGCTTTTTCCACATATTGATTAAATGTGTCGGGCAGGAAAAACGAATGCTCAAATCTTCAATTTTATCTATATCAATTCTGTTTTGGTCAATCTTATGCAAAACAGCGTTAATTAATCCTTTGTAGTATGACGCACCAACCGCCTGCGCAAGGGCAACGGTTTCATTAATTGCGGCACGCGACGGAATTTTGTCCATAAAATAAAGCTGATATGCACCGATTAACAAAACAAGTTTAACCTTCGGTTTTGTTTTGCCCTTTAAATAAGGTTGTATCAAATATTCAAGAGTCAACTTTCGCTCAATAACGCCGTAGACAAGTGCTGTTACAAACGGCTTATCCTTTGAGTCAACACCATCGAGATTCTTATCAAGCGCAATATTTGAATATGCATCATTGCTGAAAATTCCGTACAGAATATCAAATGCAGTAAGTCTTGAATTGCTCATCGTCTTCTGTTACCGCCTGCAATGATAAGAAGCAATCTGAAAATCGTAGCAAGCGCCGATGCAAGAGCCGCAACATATGTGAGAGCCGCCGCTGTAAGCACCTTTTTGGCACCGCTGTATTCGTCATCTGTAAAGTAGAAATTATTTTGAATTGTTGCAAGTGCTCTTTTGCTTGCGTCAAACTCAACCGGGAGCGTGATAAGCTGAAACAGTGCAACGAAGCCGTAAAATGCAAGACCGATATAAGCCATTGCCTCTGAATTGATTGCAACGCCGATAAGGCAAAGCGGAACGCCGAGCCATGTGCCGATTCGCGTTGCCGGAATTACTGCATTGCGAATTTTAAGCGGCGCATATCCCTGCGCATGCTGACATGCATGACCTGCCTCGTGACAAGCAACACCGATTGCGGCAATACTTCTTGATGAAAAAACATCCTGCGAAAGGCAAATTTCCTTATTTTTAGGGTCATAATAATCTGTCAGCGTACCTGGTATTACCTTAATTCTGACATCGGTAATTCCGTTGAGCTGAAGCAGTCTGAATGCCGCATCGGCGCCGGTCATACCTCTTGAATTTGCGATTTTTGAATACTTATTGAAATTTGACTTAACTCTAAACTGACAAGCAAGCGCAAAAAGGAACACGGGAATCATAATAAATCCCGTCATATAATACATTAAATAACTGTGGGTCATAATCATTCTCCTAATACAGTACCTAAATCAATCTTGTTTCCCAAAAGAAACGATTTTGTGTTCATTCTTTTTTTACCGTCAAGCTGAAGTTCGAGAATTTCAACACATTTGCCGTCACCGCAAGAAACAACGAGTTTTTTATTGTTTTCAACAACCGTGCCGGGTGTCGATGCATCGGCGTTTGACAAAACGGTCTTGTGAATTTTCAAATTCATTCCGTTGAGTGTTGTTATAGCAACGGGCCAAGTTTGAAGTCCGCGCACCTTATTGTGAACATCAAGCGCACTTTTGCTCCAATCAATCGGGCAAAGTGAGCGGTCAATCATTTTTGCATAGCCGAAATCGCCCTTGGGTTGCGGTGTAGGACAAACCTCGCCTTTTTCGACAAGTTTAAGCGCATCAATCAAAGCATCTGCGCCGATTTGCGAAAGTCTGTCAAAAAGCTCTGCCGAAGTTTCATTAATATCAATCGGAGTTTTTCTGACAAGCAAAATATCGCCTGTGTCGATTCCCTCATCCATTTGCATTACACACACGCCCGTTTCCTCGTCGCCGTTTAAAATCGACCACTGAATAGGTGCGGCGCCCCTGTATTTCGGGAGCAGTGACGCATGAACATTAATGCAACCGAATTTTGCGGCGTTTAATATCTCTTTAGGGAGAATTTTGCCGTATGCAACAACAATAATTACATCCGGATTAATTGAATTAATAATTTCAAGCGCATTTGAGTTTTTGATTTTTTCGGGTTGATACACCTTAATATTATGGCTTACGGCGCACGCCTTAACCGGTGACGGAGTTAGAATTTGTTTTCTTCCGACCGGCTTGTCGGGCTGTGTGAATACAGCCGCAACATTGTGACCTGCATCAATCAAATTTTCAAGGCAAGGAACTGCGAAATCCGGAGTTCCCATAAATATAATACGCATTTAACCCTCCAATTTGCCAACTAAATGCGAGGTGAACAAAACACCGTCGAGATGGTCAATTTCGTGACAAAAGCATCGTGCCTTTAATTCTGTGCCTGTGAACACCTGCCACTTGCCGTTTCTGTCTTGTGCCTTAACCTGAACCTTTGCAGGCCTTGAAGTTACGCCATATTTGCCCGGAAGCGAAAGACATCCCTCAGACTCTCTCTGCTCGCCCTCTTTGAATGTTATTTCTGGGTTAACAAGTTCTATCGGACCGTCACCGACATCAATTACAACAACTCTTTTAAGCATTCCTACCTGAACAGCGGCAAGACCGACACCATTGGCGTTATACATCGTTTCAAACATATCGTCGATTAATGTTGAAAGTCTGTCATCGAATTTATCAACAACCCTGCTTGATTTGTTAAGAATAGGGTCGCCAAGCTTAACAATATTTCTAAGTGCCATTTACATATTCCTCTTTTACTATGAAATCTCGGCGGGATTTAAGTCCACGCTGATATTGACATCTTTATATTCTTTAATTTTACTTGTATTTTTTAAAATTTTTGTTATCAATTCTCTAACAATTGCTGAATTTTTGCACTTAACAGCCAATCTGTATCGAAAACTGTTATTGATTTTTGATATTTTGGCAGGCGTAGGACCGAGAACAACAATTTTTACTTGTTTATATTCTGTGGTATTCAGCCTAACTGTTTCGTCAAAAAATGCCTTTGCGCAAAGTGCAACCTTATTTTCATCATCACCCGTAAATGTCATTGAATAAATATCGCAATACGGCGGATAAATCATAAGTTTGCGAAGCTGAATTTCGTTTGAATAAAAGCCTTTGTAATCCTGCTCGCACGCATATTCAAGCGTTTCGTTAAACGGATTGATTGTTTGAACAACTGCGGTGCCCTTAATGCCTCTTCTGCCGGCTCTGCCGACAACCTGCGTAATAAGGTCGAATGTTTTTTCGTTTGCCGTATAACTCTCATCATACAGCGAATTATCTGCATTGACAACGCCGACAAGTGTTACATTTTCAAAATCAAGACCTTTTGCAACCATTTGAGTGCCGATTAAAATATCGTATTCACCCGTTGCAAAAGAGTCTAAAAGCCTTTTGTGCGAAAATTTTGCCGTAGTGGTATCTGCGTCCATTCTTAAAATTCGCGCATTTGGGAAAAGTGATGAAATTTCATCCTCAATACGCTGTGTACCGTAGCCGCTGTACCTTACCGAATCGCTGTGACATTCGGGGCAAATATTATCAAGCGGTTTTGAATAGCCGCAATAATGGCATTGCAATCTGTTTGAATAACTGTGATATGTCAGTGAAATTGAGCAATTCGGGCAAGTGATAACATGTCCGCAATTGTTGCAGGCAATAAATGTATTGTATCCCCTTCTGTTTATAAGCAAAATCGACTGCTTTTTATCTTTAAGATTTTTTTCAAGCAGTTCGGCAAGAGCAGAAGAAATGGGTGATTTGTTGCCCATTTTACTTTCCTGTTTCATATCTACCGTGATAACATTTGGAAGAGTTGACTCACCGAATCGCTCGTTGATTTCGCACAGAGTGTATTTACCTGCGAGCGCAGCGCTGTATGTTTCAATACTCGGAGTTGCCGAAGTCATCAAAAACAATGCATTATTGTATTTTGCACGAAATTTTGCGACATCCTTTGCATTATAGCGCGGGGTCCTTTCGGACTTATAGGTATGCTCCTGCTCCTCGTCCATTACAATAAGTCCGAGATTTTTAAGCGGAGCAAAAACGGCAGAGCGTGTGCCGATGACAATTTTAGCATCGCCCTTTTGTGCTCTGATATACTCATCATTTCGTTCACCGAGCGACAATGCACTGTGAAAAACTGCAACAATATCACCGTATCGCTTATGAAAAATATCAAGCGTTTGCGGTGTCAACGAAATTTCCGGCACCATAACGATTACATCCTTGCCGTCTGCAATTGCATCATCAATCAGTTTTAAATAAACCTGCGTTTTTCCGCTGCCGGTAACGCCGTATAAAAGTGCGGTTCCGCCGCTTGACTGCTGAATTTTTTTCAGCTTTTCGTAAGCCTTGCTTTGAATTTTTGAAAGTTTAATTTCATTCTTATCACAAGGCGACTGAACATCGGAATACGGATTTCTCAAAATAACCTTATCATAAAACTCAATGACATTGTTTTTTTCGAGATTTTTTAAAACGCCTATTCCGACTCCGCAAAACTCGCAAATTTCATTAGCTCCGGCTGTACCGACATCAAGAAGAAGACTGCATACGGATTTTTGCTTAACGGTAAGCGAAGACAAAATACTTTCATCATCACAAATAAGCCTAACCATACGCTGACTTTTTGATTTGATATTGCCAAATCTGCGCGGAAGCATTTGTTTTAAACAATCGTATGTTGTGCAAAAGCAACGCTCCTTGAGCCACAATGCAAGCTTGACAAGCTCATCCGTCAAAGCTTTTTCGGCAACTGAGTCAATTGGCTTTAACTTATCGCAATTATCGGCTTGATTGAACGAAACAATTATTCCGTCGCGCAGTTTGTTTGATTTGCCGAACGGAACGCGTACACGCGCACCTATTTGGGCATTTTCACGCAGATCGTCGGGAACAATATAGCTGTAATCGGTATCAAAGCTGAAAAATGTGTTATCAACAGCAACAGTTGCAACTGTAAGTTTCATCGCTAATATATCAGTCTACCTTAAGTTCATCAGGTTCTTCAATAACATATTTGCCGTCGCAAATTTCTTCAATAGCAATTGAAACTGTCTTTTCGTCAATTTGTTTTTCGTTTTCTAAAGCCTCATCGCGGATTTCTCTTGCCCTTTTTGCTGTGCCGACTACAAGACTGTAACGGCTGTTTACCTTATCAAGCATTTTCTTTAAATCGGGGTTAAACATAATAATTATCTCCTTTATGCGTTTTGAGCTTCAAGCTCTTTATTTATTATTTCATTTATTTCATCAACTGCATCCTCTAAACTGTCATTAACAACATTGTATTTGTAAAGAGGAGCGATTTTGATTTCACTTTCGGCAATATCAATTCTGTTTTTAATATCATCCGGTGAATTGGTTTCTCTTTTTCTTAATCTGTGCTCAAGCACTTCCATACTCGGCGGAAGAAGAAAAATTGAAACGGCATCGGGGCACATTTTCATAATGCTTTGGGCACCCTGCACCTCAATAATCAAAAAACAAACCTTGCCTGCATCAACTGCGTTTTGAACGCCGTCAACAGGTGTGCCGTAATAACAGTTATTGTACTTTGCATATTCCAAAAGTCCGTTATTAGCAATCATTTTTTCAAATTCGCCAACGGTTTTAAAATAGTAGTTAACGCCGTCAACCTCACCATCGCGTGGGGCGCGTGTTGTAGCTGAAACAGACTCCACAATATCGTTTCTGCGCTTGCAAAGGGCTTTAAACACGGTGTCCTTGCCGCAACCGCTCGGTGCAGAGAGAATAACAAGCATTCCTTTTTTATTCATCGGAAATAACCTCCCCACCGAATCGCTGTGATATTTGCTTTAAATCCATATAGCTTAAAACAACATTGTCGGAATCGGTTATAATTACGCTCTTTGTTTTTCTGCCCTGTGTGGCGTCAATAAGCGTGCCGTTTTCCTTGCCCTTTTGGACAATGCGCTTAACGGGAGCCGATTCGGGCGAAACGATTGAAATTACTCTGTCGGCATTAATTAAATTTCCAAATCCAATATTCACTAAATTCATATATCAAAAACCTTAAATTATTCTATATTTTGAATTTGCTCTCTGATTTTTTCAACCTCGGCTTTAATATCAACAACCTTACGAGCAATATCCACATCGTTTGCCTTTGAGCCGATTGTATTTGTCTCGCGGTTGATTTCCTGAACAAGAAAATCCATTTTTCTGCCGACCGGCTCATCAGCATTAATAAATGCTTTGAGCTGATCAAGATGCGAGCGAAGTCGAACTGTCTCCTCTGCAACGGCAACCTTATCGGCGTAAATTGCAACCTCTTGGATAACTCTGCCCTCGTCAAGCGAAACATCGCCGATTAAATCGTGAACACGCTCAACAAGTTTATCATTATATTCTTTAACCGTTTCGGGCGAGCGCTTTTCGATATATTCAACGCAAGACAAAATATAATCTGCCCTTGATGAAATATCGTTTTTCATTTTTTCACCTTCGACTGTTCTCATTGCAATAAATTTATCAAGTGCCGTATCGGTAACCGATTTAACATAGCTCCAAATTTTCTCTTCGTCCTCATCAGCCTTTTTGACAACGAGAACATCCTGAAATCTTGCTACTGTTGATGCGCCGAAATCTTCTTTTAAATCATAGTTTTTACTAAGCTCTTTTAATGCCGAAACATATGCGCTTGCAAGAGTGTTGTTGACAACAACCTGCGCAGCCTCAGTATTAAGCGCATCAATTGAAACATAACATTCAACCTTGCCGCGTGATACGCGAGAATTGATATAAGACTTCAGCTTATCGTCGAGAAAGCCGTATTGACGCGGTATACGCGATGAAAATTCGAAATAGCGGTGATTGACCGATTTGATTTCAACAGTAATAACATAGCCGTCTGTTTCTGCAACTGCTCTGCCGAAGCCAGTCATTGATTTTATCATTGATATTCTCCTTTATATATAACTTTTATTTCATATTTAGTTATATTGAAAATATTATAGGTCTGTTGTTTATTTAAGTCAAGAATTTGTTAACACATTGTTCACAATATTAATTGATTATTTACAAAATTAGCAAATAATAAACGGCACAAATTAATGTGCCGTTTAAAATTACAGTGTCATTTGTATTTAACGATTAATAAATTTTGCCGTTCTCGTCAAAGTTTTCATCATCAAATTTGTTATCGCCGTCACCCAAGCCACCGTCATCACCCGATGTTGTAATAACATTTGAAATATTGAAAATATCAATCTCATATTCAGGAGAACCGTAATATTTTTTCATTTTAAAATCCTCCTTACTTAATGTTGCCGTAATCACGGGTGTTTAAAACAGTTGTTTTGCCTGTTCTCGGCTCGGTGTACGAATAATCATAATCTACATACGCCCTGTATGTTCGTGCCGCTGTGCCGGTTGTTACTGTAAACTGACCTGTTGAAAGAATATTGTTAATCTTTCCGGATTTTACAGCGGATGTGCCGACTACAAAGCTGTCAGGTGACGATGTGATTGTGTTATCTGTTGCATACATGATGCCGACTGCGCTTATGTTAGCCGATGTTCCCTGGGTAACTCTGCAGAATGCGGTGTAGCGTCCTGCCTCCTTGCTGTTATCCTTTGAAACGATATAAACAAACGGAGCCTTTTGAGTGAGCTTATCATTCAAATATTGCTCTGCATCAATGCCTTTGATTGTAACGGTTTCAATGCCGTCAACATTTGATGTTGTAAGTTTTGTTTGAGTGTCGGCATTTTCAACGGCGTAGTAGCCGTCCGACTTTTTAATGACGGGAACCAAATTATCACTGCTGTAAGCAAAGAAACTGTAACTCTTTGAATAAGAAATGATTTGGTATTTATCCCCTGCCTTATTAGCCCAAGCGGCAAACGATTCGTCACTTGTGTCTGCAGCATTATAATTAACTGTTTGGCGTCTGTCATAAGGACTTGTGAATGTTGTTGACCGCTTTCCGTCGTAAACATTGTATGTGTAAACATCGCCCGGCTCGTAAACAGATTTTGCAATATAAACATTTTCGTCATCAGCACTTTGAGTAACATTCCAACCGGTTAAGGTGTAGAACGCAACAGATGTGTTTTTATCGCCGCTGAAGTCTGTTGAATAATATGTGGCTCCCTTTGTGCCGACATCCGGCTGTGTTGAAGTATAAACAACATCAAAGCATCTGTTATAAACATTATAGAATTTAACTGTATATGTTTGCGCCGTTGTATTATCGTCAACAAGCTTTACAAAGAACAATACATTAGTATCGGCAATTCTGTTAACATTTCTCTGATATGCAAAATTCTTTTGTGAGGAAGTTGCATTAGAGGTAAATTTGTTATTATCAGCATCGTAATCAGACGCGGTACCTGCGAAGTTTGTTGAACTCCACTGACCTACTGCCTTATCGGTGATTGCATCAACGGAAAAATTAAATTCCTCGCCGTAATACTTTTCAAACTTTTGAGTTGCAAAGCCGTCAACAGGATTTCCATCCTTGTCTGCAACGGTTAATGTACCCACAAAGCGTTTAATATATTTGTTGTCTTGTGTTGAAGTGTCATTAACCTCGGTATTAAGAGTTAACAAATTGCTTGTTTGCGGATCTGTTTCGTCAAGTGATGTTGCGCGGACTTCTAATCCTTCACTTCCGGTGTAATTTGAAACGAATTCCTTTGCCTGTGCGTCTGTCAACTTAACATAAACGATGTCGTGAGCAGATTTCATATCAGATGTGAGTTTGTTCTTGCCCTCATCTGTGTATTTATCGGTGTCAAGTGAACTTACTACCGTATAAGCATTGTCAAATGCGGTATAAGCATCGTCAGTATCAACTTTTTTAACCGTTGTCGCTTTGAGAGCCTTGTCGGAATCGTTAACCGCGATTTGGTCATCTGAAAGATACTGATTTTTCTCCTCCTCGGTTGCATCCTCCGAGAAAGGAAGAGTTGTAAGAGAGAATTTTTCACCTCTTATAGAAATTGTGTTAACTATACCGTTTTTATACTTATCTTTACCAATGGTATTTGTTAAAACGCTGTTGGATGAATCAATCTTATTGCTCAAGTTCTTCCAGCTCGAATATGAATACATTTGCGAAAGCTTGCCGTTTTCGTCAACAGAGGCCTTTGTATCTGCAAGTTCTGTCGATTTAGCGGAAACCGTAGCAATCAAGTTTTCTTGTTCAACCGCCGGCATGGCAAGTTTAACCTGAGAACTGATGTCATATAAAGCCTTAAGCATATTTTCGATATCTTTGTATTCTTTACCGTTAAGATCAACATTTCTCCAATATTTAGGAGTACCGTAAGCCTCGTCGGAAGGATCAAAACCATATGCCTTTTCGGCAAGTTGCATAAGCTTTTTGTATGAGTTTTTATTATCCTCAGTCATCAAATCAATTGCTGATTTGCCTGTTTCGGCGTCTTTATCCTCATATGCAGCTTTAACCTTGCCATAGATGGTTGAGCCGTTAATATATTCTTCTTTTGTGTAAAGGTTTGAATATGCTTCGAGAATATTTTGGATTAGTTTTGCCTGCACCTCATCGGTGTTTGTTGTGCCGGTGCCGAATACATCGGAATCTATATCATCACTGTAAATTCTGGCAATACCGTCACTACGATAAGCAGTTGTGTATTCCTTAGTGTTACCGTCACTGTCTGTATATGTTGTGTTATAAGGATTTTCAACAAACCAGTACGCTTCGGCAACAGCGTCAAGATACGCTCTGTATGACGAAACGGAATAAAGGCTTGAAACGATAGCATCTGTAATACCGCCGTCTTTTGAGGTTTCTTTTCCGACTGCAATAGCCTTAATTTTGCCCACATCGTTTTGAGTGCAAGTTCCTGCTTCTACATCCTCCTTAGTATAATAGGTAATGTTAAGCTTTTTATTACAAAATGCCTCAATAAATTGTCTTGTTGCACCTTTGTCACATGTGTGCACACCTACATTGTAATAGTTGTAGGTCTCCTCGCCTAATGTTGCGTCTTGAGCTTTACCCACAGAAGCAAGATAACGAACTGACCAATAGTTTCCGTTTTCAAGAACAAAGTTCGCATAGTTTTCGGCAGAAGATGTATCGGTGCTCTTATTAACGCTGTTTTTGCCGGTGAATGTAACCGTTCCGGTAAACTCGTTGGTACCATTAAAGTTGCCCGTTGCGCCTGAGGACTCTTTTTCACCAGCGTAAACTTTGTCAAAGGCGATGCCAAATTTGTTTGAATCTACTGGATTGCCGAGAAGTTTTGCCTTTGCATTTGAAATTTCAACATCTGTCTTATTTTCGGTATCGACCTCGGAATCTTTTACAAATGCACCGAGCGCGCGTTTCGGGTTAATTTGAGTGAGTGTTGTACTGTTGGAATATTCAGAACCTGCATAGCCAACAAAATCAACATTTTTAAAGCCCATCTTTCCGTACTGCTGACCTTCGCCGATCAATCCGCCAATCGTCGCACCGGATGGAAGTGTGCCTTCATTAAAACTTTTAATTCTGTCAGAAATTTGAGATGAGTCAGTAAGTGTAGTTGAGGTTGAAAAGTCAACATTCAAGCCTGTATCGTTTCTGAAATACGATGTAACAAGGCAGTTTTTGCCTTTTCTCGACCATTTAAGGTTTGAAGATAGAAGTTGGAATTTGTAGCCGGTCGGCTTTCCATTCTCAACAGTAATGAGGTTTCCGTATTTACCGGTATCGGAATAGTCAACATAATAATCGGCGTCAACAACCGCAGATGAATTCATATATGAATTTTCGTTCGTATCATTATGCTCAGACATAGCAAATGAACCGGATTGAGTGCCTACTCTTTTATCGTAGAAATTGAATTTATCGGCAATAGTAGCCGGCCTTGTATAATCGGCAGTTGTTGATTCTTCGTTACCAAAACAGCTTAAATACTTAAAGTTGCCGAGTCCCGAGCGATATCTTAATTCGTCTGTTTTATAAGTAGGAGTATTTCCATCACCGTCAATACCTGTTTCAGTTGCTTTGCCTGTTGATTTATCATAGCCGTGAGTCAGTTTTGAATAAATGCTTGTGGCAGTGCCGACAGAACCAATAAAGCGGCTGTAGTTTGAAGTATAGAATCTTCTGTCATCGGTACCGCCGTAATAGCCGTTACGAGTTCCTACAATCTGGTGTGCATCGGCAGGATTGGGCATAATGTACGGAAATTCATATTCGCCGTACATTTTGCCTGTTTTGTTCGGCGAAAACAGTCCTGTCTCGGAATTATATGTGTATTTTGATGTATAAACAATTGCAAGCTCAACGCCTGTTGTCGGATAGCCTTCTTTGTCACCGGCCTTGAATTCGTCTATTCCGTCACCGTCATAGTGATAGTGGAAATAGTTTGATACATCACCGGTTACATAATATTTTTTGTAAAGCTTTTCTCTGTGCAGCTTGCCTGTTGTAACCTTGTCGTAAACCATATCGGTTGTTTCGTTGTATTTAACGGTTGTACCGTCATCGTTATCATAATACCAATCTTCCGAACCGGCGGTATCAACAATGTTAACATCACTGAAAGTATAGCCTCTTTGCGCAACACTTTCCGATGAAATCGGGTAAATTGAAACCGGATTTTCGGTGTCAATATAATAAGGATAAGTCGACTTAATGAATGTAACTCTTTCGCCGGTAGTTCCGTCCTCGCCGTAATTCGGGTTGTCTGAAAGCTCATTGCCGTACATTGTATAATCGGAATCCTTGGCGTGTGTATATGCAACGCCGTCCATTTTTATGTTATCACCGTCAGACTCCAACTCGCCTGTCGGATCATAAATTTTTGCATCTTCATAGTTTGGCTTAACGGATTTGAGCGTTTTTATCAAAGAAGCAATGTCTGAAGCTGCCTTTTTAACAGCCGACTCGATATTGATGTTATAATCATACTTACTGCTTTGATACGGATTAAATGATGTTGCTGCATCAAGTGCGCTCAAAACAGTTCTCATACCGCCCCATTTATAATCGGATACGACATATGATGTAAGATTGCTTTGGCAATCGCTAAGTGCATCAGTCAGCGCTTTGTAATTTAAAACATAATATTTAAGTTCGCCGAATTTTGCAGTTGTAGTTGCAGAAAGATCAGAATCATTATTAACACCTGTAAAAGTTACATTGTCTGTGATTTGAGTGAAACATGTTGAATCATCTGCAGCAAAAGTCGGATTAATAACAAGGTGACCGGAAAGTTTATACCAATCGCCTGAACTTGTTTGAATTGTTGTATTATTCGTTGCATATGACGATAAATGGCTTACCGTTCCGTTTGGTGCATTTTGGCTCCAGCAAAAATCATAAGTACCTGTTGTATTCCTGAATTTCCAGTCGGCATCCGTTGTAATTACATCGCTTGTACTGTAAAATGTTTTAAGTGCACGCTTTTTTGATGATGAACCGCCCTTGTAAACAGGCATTGCACCGAAATAAATAGGTGACGAGCCGTCATAAATCGCGACAAGACTTGCAGGAACAGCAATTGCAACGGTAAGGTTATTATTTTCCGATCCCGTATAAGTTACTTCCTCATCTGTATCGGGGTTAGCAACGAAAGCAAGTGATTTGAAATTATTTTTGTAAATAGTATTCTTCTGTTCGTCGCTTACTCCGGTAAATGACTCATCTGAAAACGCCTTTGTAGGAATGTATGTATCGAAATTCGGAACAAACTCCGTCATATTATTTGTTGTATCCGTAAAATTTTTGTTACGGAAGTAACACCCTTAATAACGCTGGCATCGGTAGTTGTCAAATCAAATACTTTAGAATTAAAAAGTTTGAATGCGGTTTGATATGCAATATATGCGTCGAGAAGATTGGTGTATAACTTATGTTCATTCATCTTATCTTCATACGCAAGCATAGCAGCATCAAGGTCTTTTACGCACTGTGCAACGTCAGTCTCAGATACATTTTTTAAACCATATGTATCATTGGCAACGACCTCCTTGCCGGCGGCAGAAACAGGTACATACTTTGCTTCTTCGGCAAACACAGTAACAGCAAATGACGGAAGCATTGTAACTATCATTAATACCGCAAGAATCGCAGACAGTATTCGCTTAGACATTTTCATTTCTCTTCCTCCTAAATATATTACACTATAATGTGTATAATAACCATTCAAAGCACACACAACTATTTTATGCATAGTTACAGAATAGTATTATTACAATTCTATTTTATGGCATTTTATTTCTTTTGTCAATCATAAATTTACAGTTTATTCATCGTTTTTCGACATATAGTATGATAAATACTAATTTTCACTGCACAACCACAATTTAATCAACAAAAAGAAAATGAAAGTCTAATAATTCAGTCAGCAGAAAGTTTCGTTCACAAAAAGTTTACAAATTAAAAAGGCCGATGAACTAATCATCGGCTGAAATTTTTTGTTTATTTTTCATCATTCTCGTCATTAATCTCATCATCATCATCGTTATTCTCGTC